>Ga0307378_10002018_pt1 | contig 31901 bp, 28 predicted proteins | sample UN1MG_FD_202238 | JGI IMG/M metagenome (GOLD analysis project Ga0307378, IMG submission 202238) | Soil microbial communities from Risofladan, Vaasa, Finland - UN-1 | ecosystem: Environmental > Terrestrial > Soil > Coastal area > Acid sulfate soil | place: Finland: Risofladan, Vaasa | collected... | reverse complement strand
AATCTCAGGAGCGGTGTTTCACGGGCCTGTCGTTATGAGCCTGATATTAATCCAACCTACCATGAAATGGCCGCTCACTACGGCACGGCGATTATTCCGAAAACCAAAGGATAAGGGAATCGTTTCCAGTGGTTATAATGATGATCCTATAATGTCAGAATATAAAAAATATGGCTTTAGCTGTGCTATTGCCAAGCCATATGAAATAAAAACCCTGAGCGATATATTGCACAAGGTAATAACGGATTGAAAAATAATCAATTATTGATGTTGCGGGTTCCCTTTGCTTTTTCCGCGTCCGAGGGATATTATTACCTATTATATATTTACGAAAATAGAGAAAAGGGTGACGAGGGCAATAGGGCGAAGAAGAAGCTACACATACGGCTTATCGTTGCAAAGCTATAAATGCAATACAGTAGTTCATTTAAGCGAAAACCGCTATAATGATGGTGACAAGTGATAAGACATATCAGTGAAAATAAGATTTACCACATCGGGAAATGACCTAACAGCACAATTTGATAGTCATTCGCGTCCGAAGCCCTCGGGAAATTCCGGTCCGGTCAACTGGTTAAGGCTCGCGTCGCGGATGTTGAAGGAAATTAGTTATGAACCAAGACACAATCACCTATAGACCAATCGGTATCATTCACAGCGAGCACTTAGATACAGAGCTGACACCCATCCAGTCGGCATATGCACAGGGTTGTAAGGGCCATGTGGAAATATTCCCTGAGTTCGCAACCGGCTTGCAAGATCTGGATGGATTCTCGCATATCTTCCTTATCTATCATTTTCACCAGGCGGAATCGGCAAAACTCGTGGTGAAACCGTTTCTCCAGGATGTCGAGCGAGGCGTATTTGCGACACGATCGCCCTGTCGTCCCAATAACGTGGGATTAAGTGTTGTCGAATTGGTCCGCCGAGAAGGTAATGTGCTTTATCTGGACGGCGTGGACATTCTGGACGGCACACCGCTTCTCGATATCAAGCCATATACTGCCAAGTTCGATCGCATTGAGACACAACGAAACGGCTGGCAGGACGATGTGGACGATGAAACCGCCAGACGTATAGGAAGGCGGGGGTATACCGGCTTATGAAAGCATCCATCGGGAGAACGGTTGCGAACGGAGAACGGCTGTGACCACTGAAGGCAACATGAGTATCAGCACTAAGAATGGACATGCCTGGTTTTTACTTTGCGGAGAGAAGTTCCAGTTATCGCCTTCGGGCGGACTTTGTAGTGCGGCAACAGGCGTAGGGGCAAGAGGCCCTACGCCTCCCTTACCCCGTACGTAGGCGGCCACAGGGGGCCGCGCCTACAAACTGGTCGGGCAATTCCCGCGGCCTGTATTTAGCAACTTCATCAGAAAGGGTCATACTCTTTTCGTAATCTATTCACATAATCTTCTCTCCTTTCCAGAGCCCTTTTCCAAGCCCATAGAGCTGATTCCAGTCAAGAGATTTCTTTTCGGTAATGCCTGTCTTTCTCAGTCTATGGATCAGCCTTTCCACTAATTTTAACTGTTCTTGCGGTGTAAGCGCTTCGGTATCTCTCTCAATTTTTCCCAAGCTAACCTTTTTTTGCATTTTCCGCTCCTTTTTTCCCTCCCCCCACACATATCACGCATACAGCGAGGCCAGCTTATTTTCCGCTCCTTGGATCAATTCCTGAATAATTTCCTGAACGGGTTGTATTTTTTTGACAAAGGCCACACTCTGGCCTGCCATGACTGAGCCGTTTTCCACATCGCCATCGATCACGGCGCTTCGCAGGGCACCGATCCAGAATTCTTCCAGCTTCATTTGAGCTGTCTTCCGGTCGATCCTGTTCTCTTCCAATTCTTTCAAAAGGTCCAATTGGAGTTGGTTAAACCATTTGGTCGCCTTGTTGACAATGGCGCGAACAGGGACAACGGGGAGGAAGGGATCAAACTGGTAGGTCTGCTGAGCATCGCGGGCACTGGAATGGATCAATTTTTTCTTGAACTCAGGGTGAGCAATGGATTCCTCAGCCACAGCAAAGCGGGTACCCAACTGGCATCCTGATGCCCCCATCAGGAGATACTGGGCAATCATTTCTCCTGTACCGATTCCACCCGCCACAAATACGGGTACGTTCTGGACGTGCAGCAGGATTTCCTGGGTCAGGACAGTGGTGGAGACAGGGCCAATGTGTCCACCTGCCTCATTTCCCTCAAGGATCAGGGCATCCGCCCCTGCCTTAATCATCTTCTTGGCCAGAGCCAGGGTGCTGGCAAAGCAGATAATCTTGGTTCCGCTTTCTTTAACCTGGGTCAGTGCCTTGTCAGGGGGAATGGCTCCGGCAAAAATTACATGGCTTAACTTCTTCTGAGACACCAGGTCCACGTGCTTCTCGAAATTAGGGGCAATGGTGATCAAATTTACTCCAAAGGGTTTTGCGGTAAGCTTTCGGGTGGCCTCGATTTGTTCATCAAGTGTCTCTACCGACATATTGCCACCAGCCAAAACGCCAAAACAGCCGTTATTTGAAACCGCTGAGACAAGATGAGGCTCGCTGACCCAAGTCATGGCCCCGCAAAGAATGGCATATTGTGTTCCCAAAAAGTCGACGCCCTGCGCCCACAATTTACCTAAATACTTTAGCTCCATAAAATGTTGCTCCTTTCCAAAGTGGACCCCCATTATAGAGCAAACTTGGATTTCAGTCAATTTAGATAGGTATTATAACTGGTTATCACCTAAATTGTTTGGAGGCGCTGAAGGCGCTGGCCGCGCTCTTCATCAAGAGCGATGCGGCCTCCATAGAAGTAATGAATCAACTCATAATGTATATGGAGGCTTAACTCCAAAATTGAGTCAAGGGGAGGGGAGTCTCTCTTTTCTGCTGGTGGTAATAAGTTTAAAAGCAATCAGTTAGCCTTTCCACTTTTGACAGAAAATATTTTTACCTCATCTGGCACAAGTATTGCCCCAATCGCCAGAGGAAGTAATAATTGAGAATCGTTTTTCGGGTAATATTGTTTTTTGGGTAATGAGGAAGCCTTTATCAGCCCTCATTGATGAATTGGCACAACCGAGGAAAATAATTATGGAAAAATAAAAAAATAAATCACCTATATACTGCTATAAGGTATATGAGGTATTCCCGAGAGGACAAAACAGCTTACATTCGGCTGCCGCCATTCCTTTTTCTATTCTCTCTTCTCTATTCTCCTTATCTCTATTTCTCCTTTCACAATCTCTATTCTCCTTTCACAGTTCTTATTCCGCTATCTCTAACGAGCGTACAGAGTTACCTGTTCGAGTTATTGCGCTGTTCTTCTGAAAAACAGTTTGCGCTTTCAGGCTCAAAAATTTTATCGGCGGGAATGTACTTCTTCCTAGGTTGCGTCTCCTCGATTCGTTACCGTAATTCGTTATCGAGTTGATTTTTCGCATTGTTTCAGGCAGGAAAGTCGGCAGGAAGTGACTGTTTTGGGCTCTTTAAGGGGAGCATTGCTAATAAAAGATAGGGTTAGGAGGTGATACGATCATTCTGAAGAGGTAGTTTTATCATTATCATTATTATTATTTCATGTTACCCACATGGGGCAAAACAATCTTTGGGGGGAAGAAGGTAATAGAATCATGAAACTTTCGAGAGGAAAAGTCTTAATCATAAGCTTTTTGTGTCTGCTTACTTTTGCTTTATCCAACGGAACGGCGAAGGCATATTATGGCGGCATGATGGGCGGCATGTACGGTGGAATGTATGGCGGCATGATGGGCGGCATGTACGGTGGAATGTATGGCGGCATGATGGGTGGAATGTACGGTGGAATGTACGGTGGTGGCATGTATGGCGGCATGATGGGCGGCATGGGATTATACGGCGGTATGTACGGCAGCAGCATGTACGGCGGCATGATGGGCGGCATGTACGGCGGCATGATGGGTGGTATGTATGGCGGCATGATGGGCGGCATGTATGGCGGCATAATGGGCGGCATGATGGGCGGTATGTATGGCGGCATGATGGGCGGTATGATGAGTCCCTTTGGACTGCAGAATATGTACCAGACCGTAGACACGGGAACAGGATTAAGCTATCAGGTGCCATTCCTGCAGATTGCTCCGATGCTGGGTATGGCTGGATTGTATAACTCTCTTTTCCCGAACCTGTTTAACTCGACTTCTTCGACGGTCGCTGCCGAGCAGGCTGGCTTATGGCAAGGTCTTTGGTCCAATAATGTCTATTCCGGCCCTATGACTTTGAACTTGGTAGAAGATCCGGTGACCCTGGCCCTTTCCGGAATCGCTCAACTGCTGACGAACTACAACCTTGGAGTATCGGTGCCGGTTGTCGGGACTGCACTGAATGGGCAGGTCCTTGTTTCCGGTACAGGCATCGGCATTGGCAGCCAGGTTTTTGAACTTGATGTAAACGGTCTTATGACCTCGACGACAACGATGAGTGGCACTTATACTATTATTAACCTTGGAAGCAGTGCGATCGCTGAGACAGGAAACATCAACCTGGTATTGTCAACCCCGGTTATTTAAGCGAATCCTCCTGGCAATATCCGTCTGGGCTGGTTTGAGACAGGCGTAAGATTGGTAACAGGCGCAAGGTTGGTAATAGATTTCCGGTACGTGGTTAACGGAAAAAACCAACTCCCCACTTCGACTTCTCTCCCTCATCCGGCGAGGGAGAGAGTGCCGGGGTGAAAAGATACTTTTAAATATCCGATTATTGCACGTGCCTATCCCAAAATCCCTTTCGATAGAGGGAGTGTAACCACAAAAGAGCACACTGGATTCTGACTCCTGTTCTTTTTCTGCAACATGTTTTTTCCATCGGCACATCTTCGGCTTACTTTTCGGAAAATTAATTTTTTTTCGTTTCCCCCGGATCTGGGCCTGCTTTCTCCCTGAAAATAATAACCTTTATAATTACTCTCGTAATCTAGATTCAAGAAATATTGCTCTTTGGAGAGCCACTTTGCCGAAGAAGTAATCAGGACGCAGAATTGGACCTGAAGCGGAGCCTGCAAATTCAAAAACGGAAAATGAAAAGGTAACTGAACAAGCTGACAGATAAAGGACGATGCCGTGGAACCGTTTTTCTCTCTCCTTAATGGTGCGTTGAATTATGATTGCTCTTCCTGCGAGGCAGCCTGTTGTCGAGGCGGATATGGAACCGCTGTTATGCACGGTGCGGAATGGACTAACTTGAAGCAAAAATACCCGCTGCTCTCTCATTTTGCCATAGATCAGGGGAAATATATTTATCTCATTAATCACGGGCCAAAATGTTTTTTCCTTAATCAGCAGTACCGTTGCCAGATTGAACAGGAGAACAGGCGAATTGAAAAGCCGCTCCAGTGCAGAATCTTTCCCTATCAGGTCTGCGGGCGGGTTCAGGGCAGGCCCCTGGTTCGCGTTGGCTTGCTGTGCCCCTTTACTATTAATGAGAATCTTGAGGGTAATATCAGAAGTGAAAATTTCTACAGGGAAATTGGGGATACTTCCGTTGTTGAAAAGGTATATGACATCTTTGATGTTGAATTAGCCAGTTGTCTCGCCAATCACCTTTCTCTTGAAAAAAGCATTATTGAATCTTCAAAAGAGTACTTTAAACGTGGGGATCTTGAAGGTTTTCTCTTTGAGCAAATAGATATCAGCCATAATATCCTCAAGGAATCAAAGTCGATAGACGCTAAAATCGATATTTCCTCCAGCCAAATCATGGGAAAGATGCTCTTTCAGCAATGTAAATTTTTAGGTATTGATTTAAAAGACCCTGATTTTGATAAAAAAGGTATTGGCCGCTCTATGATCAGCATCAGCCCGATCCTGCGATCTTTAATGCTGGAAAGACATCCTTATTTTCAAGTGGGTTATCTTCTGGCCCTTTATCTTTATTCCTTGATTTCAAAACAAATACAAGATGATTCATTCACTGTCCAGACTATCGCCAATATTAACCTGCAGCTTGGCGGCAAGCTTGAGTTTCTGGCACTCTTCCCCTTTTTCATGGTCCCCAAGGGCAACCCGCAAGTGATTAAGGATAAAGCCAAAAACCTGCTCGATGACGTCCAGACCAAGGGAGTCCACCATTATGCCGATGATGAAATTTTCCGTGATTCCGGTGATTCTGATGATTCCGGTAAACTCACCGGAATCAGGGGGGGCGATATGGCCTGGGCTTTTCAAAGTCTTGTGGAGGACCTCCTCCAAGGTGAGGTTTTCGGTTCAGCAGCCTGCCGCCATTTTGGCGACTTACATGGATCAAGCAAAAACCAGGTCATTGAATACTATATCCGTCATCTTTCCCCTCTTTTCATTCAATCTCTCGATGAAGAGGCATTCCTGAGCGGGGGAAAATGCAACAACTCACGGATGGGAATGACTCAGCACTCTGTCTGGTCCATGAGATGATCCCGAAGTATCTGCTTTCCCCTGTCCATTTCGACCATCGGGATCATGATTTTAATCTCACCCTGATGCCCGATATCAAAGGGAAACTGAGCTACCCGATAAGATTTCAAGAGGCAGAAAATCCCTTCCGACTCTAAGAAACCTTTGATAATATTAGCTTCGTATTCGCTCGTTGTGGTATATAGTTCTATCCATTCCTGGCTACTCTTATCAGCCATTTTTTCCTCTCTCCGGATATTTGCCCTTATGAGAACATTTTCTATAATTATCCAGCTCTTCGTAGAAGGTGCCTTGAATAGAGAAATAGCATACTATTCTGTCCCAATTGCAATTAACCGCGCATAGAGCAATCTGTTATATAATTTTTACTCCCAATATTGTTTCCATCTGCTTCAAAGCAAAGTGCTGAACTTCAGGGCTGCTGAAGGAAGCTACACCCTGACCCGGCACCCTGACCGTAAAATCTCGATCCCGCAGGCCCGCGGCTGTAAAAAAAACGCATGTGTCAGTACATACTCCCATAATGGTTACGGTATCAATACCTAACTTTTGCAAAATATCCGCAAGACCGGTTTGGTAAAGAGCATTGAACCTGGTTTTGGGTAAGATAATACCAGGAAATTGCCGCAATTCCTCAATCAGCTCCGTTTCTTCAGTCCCTTCGATGCAATGAGGAGGAAGCATCTGAAACTCCTTGTCGTCCGGAGCATGATGGTCACAGGGGTAAATAATCGGAAATTCAGGATAATTTTGCAGGAAATTCACCATGTAGGGAATAATCTCCCTTGCCTTATGCCCACAGTAGAGAGGAAAATTCTCCCGGAAATAACCCTTAATCATGTCAATGATTAAAATCGCCTCAGTATTCATTTGAAAAATCCTTTACTTTATTATTGCCGGTTACAAGATGCTGGTTTTCATCAGGTAGGCACAGAGAGGCAAAGGCACAGAGGCACAAAATTTTTACCCTTTGCCCCTCTGTGCCTTTGCCCCTATGAACCTGAGTAGTTATGTTACAATTATCATAACCCAGTGCCTTGTGCAACTGAAAAAACCCTTGAATCCTTAAAACCCCAACTCTCCCAGAGATTCCAGGCCGACTTTTACATTCCAATGCTGCCCGTCAAAGCTTTGGAGATAGGACATTTGGATAGACCAGCAGCTTCCCTGATAGGTAAGGCTGTAGCGATTCTCGACCACTGACTCGTTCTCCAGATCATAGTAAAGGGCCATCTTTCCAATCCAGTGGGAAGATAAAGGATAAAAAGACAAAGGGGATTGCCAGTCCCCTCGAAGGAGACTGGTACTATGGTCCTGGCCGTTGGCGACGTTCTGCGTATCGGATTCATCCAATCTGCTGTATCGCCAGCCAAGATCGAAGATGTTTGTAGATGAGCCGTAAGACCACTGAAAATCCATAAGTCGAGTATGCCCGATATCCATGTCATAGCGGTATTTCAGGTCGAATCGATTCGCCTCTCCCTCATGGAAAGGGTGAGAGGATGCTTCAATCTCAAAGTCAGTGAATCCGGCATCGCTTTTTTGATTCGGCAGCACCGCCTGGTATGGCGGCAGGTCCCTGTGAAAACCGTATTTCTGGCTGATGATCAGGCTCAGCCACTCCCGCCCCCCCAGTCGCCCCCGGCCTCCATGGCTTTGATTTTGGCCTTGATCCTTGTGCTGGGCTTGACCTTGATCCTGTCCTTGGGTCTGTCCCTGGTCTTGGCCCTGCTGCTCTGCGGCTTGGTCTTGACCCTGCTGCTCTTCGGTAATATCTTTCTCCCATACCCGATTGATTAAGGAAAAGGTGATATCACGATTCTCCTCCAACCGGTCCAGGTGATCTACTCCGAAATACGCATGGCCCTGTGCTTCCGCACTCTGGCCCATATACTCCTTATCCTGGCTCATGGTCTCGTAGGTCAGGTTTATCCGGGGATAAAAGATGTGGTCCAACCCGTCGTCATGGAAGCTCCGTGAAAATTTTGGTCCTACAAGGTCCAGTCCGGCGCCATGAAGATCCCTGCTGGTCGTCCCATCTTTTCCTTCCTGTTCTTCCTGTTGATAATAGTAGGTTTTTCGGTAGGAGAGGGAAGGGGTCAAGGTGAAGAATCGTCCCTGAAAAGAGGAAAAAATCCGGGGTGAAAAATCAAGTCTCTGTGCTTGGCGAGACTTTTGGTTAGGGTCAGCGATCTGCAAGTTGGCCCATGAGGACTCCCACTGCATGAAAAGGGGAAGATGGCCGAAGGATCGAAGCCTGGTAGAAAAATCGACCTCAGGGGCCTTGCTGTAATAGACGCCTTCCTGCAAAAATGTAGTGAGATTGCCCAGAACCCGGCCATTCCAAGGATCGGTGGTGGTTTCCACAAAAGCCCGCGATTCCAGTGATTGGCTGTAGCGAGTGGAGATTTCCTGACGGAAATCCCGGTAATAGTCATCATCACTAATGGCGGTTACATCAGCCACGCCCCGGGTGTGGGAAGCAAAATTTTGCTGGAGCTGCAAGGACAGATCCCCTCTGCCTCTTTCCTCTTGCTTGTCGTAAATCCCATAGGCCCGCATGCGGCCAACATTCGATTCGGTAAGGGCATACCGATATTCCAGCCCTGTACCGATTCCTCTTTTTTCAAAGTAATCGATGGGGAATCCAATGTCCGCCCAGTCGCGGACCGGCCAATAAAAATAGTTCTGGATATAGTATCCCAGCCCGCTGGAGTGTCCGAAATCCGGGATCAAAAACCCTGGGGCTTTCTCCTGATTGATCGGAAACCAGAAGTAGGGGAAATAGAAAACAGGGGTATCCTTGACCTGAAGGGTAACGTTTTTTAATTTGGCGGACTTATCCAGTTCAACCATCCCGCCTGAGCATGAGATTTTCCATGCAGGGGATTCCATGTCGCAGGCAGTATAGACGGCATGGGTAATGATAATTTCCTTCGGTGATATCTGCCTGATTTCGCTGGCTGTGAAAGAGTAGGAAGGTTCAAAAAAAATCCGGCTGTTTTGAACGCTGAAAAGCCGGGATGAGGTGTCAAACCGCAGGGAATCGCTCTGTATCCGGTAGCTGCTGTCAGGAGAAAGCCGGACATTGCCGTGGGCCATAAGTATCCCTTTGGAAATCGAAAAGTTTATTTCATCGGAGGTGAATTTAAGGTCTTCGTAGTTGACCTGAACATTTCCCTGCCCCTTGAGCTGCTTCGCCCGCTGATCATACTCAAGGTGATCGGCCAGAATATGGATCTCTCCCTTCCCCGGGATTTCCCCGGCAAATCCGGAAGAGGAAAGGGCTTGCAAACAGAAAACCAAAATCAGGGCCAGGACAATATGTCTACATCCATATCTACGTCGCATCCAGAAATACTTATATCTACGTCGCATACAGGAATACCTTATACCTACATCATACCTACATCGCATCCAGAAATACCTTGGCCTCCCCAACTGTGTAGAGTGAGCCGGTAACGCAGATGAGATCCTTATGGCCAGCCATAGCCCCGGCCAGAGCGATGGCTTTTGGAATATTCTCGGCAGTAGAGACTGTCCCCAAATCCGCTACCAGGCATTGTGAGACCAGAATTTTCAGGATTTCCTCAGGTAAGGCTGCCCGCTCAATCCGGGCCTGAGTCAGGATAACCCGCGAAGCGAGCGGGACCAGCTCCTGGCAGATCTTGTCAATTTCTTTATCCTTCATGACGCCAAGGACCAGGATCAGACGAGAGAATTCCAACTCCTTAAGCAGGCAGGATAATCGTCGGGCACCTGCCGGATTGTGGGCACCATCCACCATAATAGTGGGCAGGCCGGGGTATACTTCAGCCCTCCCCGGCCATCGGGCAAGGGATAGGCCCTCGCTGATCTGGGATAATGAGATTCCGCAGGGAAGTAACCGGCTCAAGGTTTGAATTGCAGCCAAGGCCACCAGGGCATTTTGAATCTGGTGTTCCCCGATCAGGGAGATAGAAAACCTCTGCCAGGTTGAGGCATCAGGCGCTGCATCAGGCCAGGCATCAGACCAGGCGACCTCAAAGGTTTGGCCCCGAAGGTTTTGAGTCAAAAGCCGCGCAAAAGAAGGGGAAGGTGATGGTACAGGGATCAGAGTAGCCTCCCTCTCCTGACATATATCCGCCAGAAGTTGCAAAACTTCAGGCTGCTGAACCCCGGTAATAACAGGCATATCTTTTTTGATTATCCCCGCCTTTTCGCTGGCAATTTCAAGAAGCGAATTGCCCAGATATTGCTGATGCTCCAGATCAATATTGGTAATAATGCCAAGCATTGGCTGAATAACATTGGTAGCATCCAGCCTGCCTCCCATGCCCACCTCCATGACAGCAAAATCAACCTGCTGCTCATGAAAATAGGCCATGGCCATGACGGTTACCACCTCGAAAAAGGTCGGATGACCGGAGCTAAAATCTCCGTCGCTAATGGCCTGTTGAATTTCCGTAGTCAAGCGCACCACTTCCGAGTGAGTGATCGGGAGGCCGTTGATCGAGATGCGCTCGGTAAAATCGATAAGGTGCGGCGATGTATACAGCCCCACCCTGTATCCGGCAGCCTGCAGGACCGAGGAAATCATAGAGCAGGTAGAGCCTTTGCCATTGGTGCCAGCCACATGGATGGTCCTGATTTTCTGGTGCGGATTATGAAAATAGTTCAGCAAAGATAGCGTGTTGTGAAGGCCAAACTTGATTCCTATGGGTTGTAAATCATAGAGATATTTTATGGTCTGTTCATACTGCATCATATTCTCAATACACACTGGTTACTGGGGGTTGGTTTTTGGGATGCCCCTGCGGTAATTATCAATACTCCACCGGACACTGATAAGGGACGCGACGGAGCGCGTTCCTCCTGACTCCTGGCTACTGACCACTGACTCCTGGCCATGGGCACTGACTAATGACTCCTGAGCACTGGCTACTGGCTCCTGAGCACTGACTCCTGACTACTGGCTCCTGAGCACTGGCTACTGACTACTCTCACGCTCCCGGTGATTCAGGTCAAAGAAACTCAATATCTTGATCAACATAGGCCGTATTTCTCTCCGGTCAATGATCATGTCAATCATTCCGTGGGTCAGGAGAAACTCTGCTGTCTGAAACCCTGGCGGAAGCTCTTGGCCGATAGTTTGCTCAATCACTCGCTGCCCGGCAAAACCGATCAGGGCTTTCGGTTCTGCAATGATGATATCACCCAGCATGGCAAAGCTGGCCGAAACTCCGCCGGTCGTGGGGTCTGTAAGAATGGAGATGAACGGGAGTCCTGCCTGAGCCAGTTTCCCGACAACTGCGCTTGTTTTGGCCATCTGCATAAGGGAAAGGATTCCCTCCTGCATTCTGGCTCCTCCGGAACAGGCAATGGTAACAAACGGAATCTTTTCAGCCAGGCACTTTTCTGCGCCGCGGACAATCTTCTCTCCGACCACCGAGGCCATGCTTCCTCCCATGAAACTAAACTCCATGGCGCAGATCACCACCCGATAGCCTCCGATAGTTCCTTCACTACTTATCAGGGCATCCCTCGATCCGGTGATAGAGGCATATTCCTTGAGACGGTCCTTGTATTTTTTTCGATCCCGGAATTTCAAAGGATCTGTGGCTTGAAGATGCTCATCTAAAGTCGCATACCGGGCCTCATCATAGAGCAGAGAGAGTCTTTTCCTCGCATTGATGTAGAAATGGTATTGGCACTTCGGGCAGATATCGTAGTTTCGTTCGACCTCTTTTTTATAGATGATTTCCTTACAGTTTTTGCAGCGGACCCATAGGCCCTCCGGTATTTGCAGTTTTTTATTCTCAATTCTTTCTTTTGGTTTATTATCTCTCTTAAACCACACAAGATTTCTCCATAGTTCAGCAAGATCCTGTGGCTGCTCAGAACGGATACCCATATATCCTATCCTTCCGTATTGTAACTGCTCAGGCCGAATGCCAAATAACCAGCAGGTAAAGCAAATGTAATCATAATCTTTCCTTAAAACATTGTCAAGGACCTGAAAATTTTGAAAATATAAAGGTACTGAAGAATTTAGCAATAAAGTAAATTACTCATTCGGATGGTCAGTGGCCTTAAGCTCCGGTTCTCAGTACACTGCGTGTTAAATACGTGACTAAATAAAAAAATAGCCCTGATTCAACCTTGTTAACTATTCGGAAATCAGGGCCTAAAAAAACTATAGGATTAAATTTGAATTGCGGGTTACGTCAGTATCCCATTAATCAAACTACAAAAAAAGCAATCACACAGAGACACAGAGGCCCAGAGACACAGAGACACAGAGACACAGAGACAAAAAGACACAGAAAAAAAGTATTCCTCTGTGTCTGTGTGTGGTTTCATTACCTTATCCGTAGCATACACAATTGAGAACCGCTATAATATATTCTGACTTCTGGATTCTGACTCCTGTTCTTTTCTAATACGACCACCACGGCTGCACATCCAGAAGGAAGGTCTGCTCAGCGAGGCCTCCACGTTCATCATAGGCTACAATTTTCACCGAGTACTGGCCGGGAAAATTAGTGAAGAAGCTGAACACGGCACCTTGTGCTCCATCGGTCCGTTCTGTCACCGAGCCGATATTGCAGGAGTAGTTAAGCTTCTCACCGTCAGGGTCCACGAATTCCACCGGGGTGGAAAAACTCACTCCGGCTTTAGCCACCTGCGGATTTTGAATATGGACGCCGAGAACTGGGGGATGGTTCAGCCATGTTCCAGGGTTGGAAACGACCAAGTGAAGGACTCCATTGGCAGACATGCCACGGCTGTCCCGAACCGTGATCACGATATCGAACTCTCCCTCAAAAACAGGGGTAAAGTTGATCTCTCCGGTGTACGGATTAATAAGGTTGTAACTCCACGGCCCATACTGATAAGAAGGAAGGCCATTGATAGTGGCTGAGAAGGTTATGATATCATTATCAGGATCTCTGGCCAGCACCGGATAATAAAAGGTTTCCCCCACATGGGCAACCGAAGTATTCAATTCCTCCAATAGCGGGGGATGATTCATTCCTGCTACCGGATAATTGACCACGGAGAGAGGAAAGGTTTCAACGTCGTATAAGAGGCCATCCGTTACCTTGACGGTTATAACGAGATCCTCAAGAACTTGAGGGATAAATTGCATGTAAGCCATGTCCGGCGCAATGGGAGAGTTCGGATCTCCTGGCGTTTGCTGCACGCGGAGGGCCAAATTATTCGTGTTTGATCCCGATGCCCCATACCCTCCGATGGTAACGATAAAATTAAGAAAATCCCCGTCCGGGTCACGAGCTCCCATCAAGAGAGTGAAGGGAGTAAACAGGGAGGCAAACTGCGGCCCAATCCGCCATAGTTCCGGCGGGTGATTGTTTATAAACTTCAGGTCATCATTGAAGGTGATGTCATCCACCCTATAGTTATTTCCCTTGATGATTATGGCTTGCACCTCTTTCAGACCTGTCCCTGGGATAGCTGCCTTGATGTCGGCATCCATGTCCCGGACTATCTGGTGCCATGTGCCATCCTGATACTGGCGGCCTATGCATACATCAATGGTGTCCTGGCTTTTCAGTACAGGCCCGGACCCCTCCACCGGACGGTAGATAAGGGTTTTGGCCTCACCGGCAGTGGTAGTAACTGCTACGCACACCTGGATCATGGCGAAATATTCAACGGCCAAGGGAGCTTGAATTTTCAGGGAAATAACCTTTTGGGTGACTAAATTGCCCGTTTGCTGGTCAATAAGGCTGCTATTATAAATCGTATAGGGCTGCAGTTGATTAAAGACCGAGGGCGTGCTTTTTACCTGGAGAACGCGGCTTCCTTCTGCAAAATCAATAAGCGTTTGCAGGTTACCGGTTCCAACATTATACCCGTACATCGGATAGGACGGGTCAGAGGTTTGCCATCCGTGGTTCAAGGGAGTGTCCCAATACTCAAAAGTATCAAAGGTTAAACTTTTCGCCAGTGCCGCAGAGCTGGTAAAAAAGGCAGACAGATAAAGAGCCGAAAACAGAACAATAGACAGAAAAATAGTTAGGTGTTTCCTCTTATGCACAAAAATCTCCCCCTTTTTGCTAATGAGAAAGCAACTTATGTATAACTCCCCTGTATAACTTCCCCAGAAAATCTGATATAATAAGAAGCAAAGCTTATGCCAGGCAATAATGAAAGTATCTTCTTGAAATATAAGTGGGAGAGCAGGGGTGAACAAGTGGGTGGTGTGCAAGATTAGTCATACTAAGCTCAAAAAATAAACCGTCTTGCACAGTGTGCAAAACTATTCTCAAGGAATGCATAAATTCATGAGGCATTAATAATGAGGCATTGATCATGAGGCATTAATCATGAGCATTAATCATGAGGCATTGGTGAGGAAGGATGATAAATGTCCAAGAGTGAGGCTATTATCGGTATAACGATGGGGGACCCTGCCGGCATTGGTCCTGAGATCATTGTCCGCTTCTTTCAGCAGGAGCCTGCGGCCAGGCAGTCCCACACTCTGGTGATAGGAGATAAAGGTATTCTTCAGGAGGTAGCCGAGCGACTGGGGGTTCAGCCTCCATGCGGCTTTCGCTCCATTTCCTCTCCCCAGGAGGCGCTCTTTGATGGGGCCATCAATGTTCTAAATTTGAACAATATGCCTATGGACCAGGTAACCATTGGCCATGCCGGATCAGCCTGCGGACGGGCATCAGTGGAATACATTGAAAAAGCCATTGACCTGTGCATGAGGGGGGAGATCCAGGCCATGGTTACTGCGCCGATCAGCAAGGAGGCCATACATTTGGCCGGTTTTCAATTTGCCGGTCATACGGAATTGCTGGCCGATCACACCAATACCCGCGATTATGCCATGATGCTTGCGGGACGGGGCTTGCGGGTGGTTCTGGTAACCACGCATACAGCCATAGCTGATGTTTCGTCAAAGATCAGCCGTGAAAGGGTTTATCGAACGATTCGTCTGACGGATCAGTGGCTGAAAACATTCTATCCGCTGGAGAGAAAGATTGCCGTGTGCGGCTTGAATCCCCACGCAGGGGAAAACGGTTTATTCGGGCGGGAGGAAATAGAGGCCATTTCTCCGGCTGTGGCCCTGGCCAGATCAGAAGGGATCTTGGCAGAAGGCCCATATCCTGCCGATGCCCTCTTTTATCAGGCTCAAAAAGGAATTTTCGGCGCGGTTGTGGTCATGTATCATGATCAGGGTCTGATTCCCCTTAAAATGCTGGCCTTTGATGTCGGAGTCAATATTACCCTCGGCCTTCCCATCATTCGAACCTCCGTGGATCATGGGACCGCCTACGATATTGCCTGGAAGGGGAAGGCGAGAACTTCCAGTCTGGCTGCCGCAGTGGATATTGCCACCTACCTGGCCTGCAGGAATCGGGAAAAAGGGTGAGGGTGAACGCGTTGGCCACAAGGGAATTAGTTAGTACTCAGGTTCATAGGGGCAAAGGCGCAAGGGCACAAAGTTACCTTTGCCCTTCCGTGCAGTCCTGTGTGGTGCCTATTTTTCTTTGTGCCTCTGTGCCTTTGCCCCTCTGTGCCTGCTTGAGTGCCCCTCTGTGCCAACTTGAGACTTGAGTAGTAAAGGGAATTATACGGGAAGAGGATAAAAAATGATTGATTCTGTTAGACAAGAGGTTTTGGATCTTCTGCGAAGACACCGGATTCTCCCCAAAAAGAGTTTGGGACAGAATTTTCTGGTGAGTGACAGTGCAGTCGAGCAGCTATGCGCTGAAGCTGCACTGTCGGCACAAGATCAGGTCATCGAGATTGGTGCCGGATTAGGCCAGATCACCCGCCTGATTGCCGAAAAGGTCCAGTGGGTCATAGCATTGGAATTTGACCCCCAGCTTATGGCTGTTCTCAAAACTGAGTTGGCCCCCTTGCCCAACATTACCCTGATTCAGGCCGATGCGGCCCACTGCGGGTACAGGGAAGTGCTGGGGCATTTCCCTGATCAGCAGGGGAGAGTTAAAGTGATCGGAAACCTTCCCTACTATGTGGCTGTCCCGATCCTGGTTCGTCTTGATGAAGTCAGGGACCGGATTTCCCTGATCATAGCCACTCTTCAAAAGGAGCTGGCTGACCGGATTCGAGCCCATCCCGCAGAAAAGGCCTATGGGGAGTTGAGTGTTCGAATCCAGTACTTTTACGAAGTACGAAAGGTCGCCTTCCTCCCTGCCGATGCTTTTTATCCTCAGCCCAAAGTGGCCTCGGAGATCATTTCCCTTCGGCCCCTCAAAAGCCCAAGGGTACTGGTCCAGGATGAAGAGTTTTTTTTCCGCCTGGTGCGGGCCGCCTTTTCTCAAAGGAGGAAGACCCTGCTGAACGCCTTAAGAGCGCATCCTGAACTGGGAGTTCTTCGGGAAGAGTGGCCCGACTTTTTGAAAGAGGCCCATCTTTCCCCTCAGTGCAGGGGTGAGACCCTCTCCCTTGAAGAATTTGCCGTGCTCAGCGACCTTGTTTTTCGCCATCTTGCTTCTGGGACTTCTTAGGAGGCTTCTTTGGTTGCTGCTCTCCTTTGATTCTCTGAACGGCTGTTCCAGCGACCTTCAACATCCTTCCGTCGGGGAATCCCACAAAGACCAGACTTTTTAAGATATCAAAGGAGACTACCTTGCCTTCTTCATTGTTTACGAGGACCCGCTCGCCCAATTTGGGGAGTTTTTTACGGACTTCCTCATAAACGCTCGCCTCATAGACCAGGCAGCACATGAGCCGGCCGCAGATCCCCGATATTTTCCCAGGGTTCAGGGTCAGGCATTGATCCTTGGCCATGCGGATTGAGACGGGCTCAAATTCGCGCAGGAACAGGGAGCAGCATAACTGACGGCCGCAGCAGCCGAAGCCGCTGATCATCCTAGCCTCGTCCCGAACTCCGATCTGGCGCATTTCGATGCGGGTCTTGAAGCGAACGGCCAAATCCTTGACCAGGTCCCGAAAGTCAATACGGCCCTCCGCAGTGAAGTAAAAGACCGCCTTGGTCCCATCAAAGGAATACCTGACCTTGATCAGCTTCATCGGCAAGCCCCGCTCCATGATCTTTTTCTGGCAGGCCACCTGTGCCTTTTTCCCCAGTTCCTCATTCCGCCTGGCCAGATCCAAATCCTGATGCGTTGCCTTGCGAATAATTTTCCTGAGAGGTTTGCGTCCGCCCTGCTTTTTACGATCAGAAGAGGTAAGCCTGAAAACCCTGGTTATCTCCTCCCCTTTCTCCATCTCAACAATGCACCAGTCTCCTACCCGAAGTTCCACACCATTTTGAAAGTAATCATACGTCTTTCCCGTTGGCTCAAATCTGATGCCGACAACACTGAGATCCTCATCTTTGTCTTCAAAATCCCTGTCCTTGTCCTCAGAATCCCTTCTGCGCTCGGCATCTGCCTCGGCATTCTTACTCGAATCCTGTCCTCCGAGCACACCATCCATGCATTCATGGTTGATTTGTTTATTGCAGATGCATTCAAGGTTGCCACCTTCATGAGTGATGCCTTCACGATTGATGCCTTCACGATTGGCACATTTATGATCTATAAGTTCCTGACCGGCAAGTTCAGTGTCGATGAGCTCAGGGGCAATAGCTTCCTGATCAGCAGGTTCACTATCAGCGGGCTCACTGTCAGCGGGTTCACTATCAGCAGGTTCACTATCAATATGAGCGTCGTCACCATTATCAATCAACTTGATCGACTGACCATCGGCATCAACCTCAATCGCCCGATCATCGGCATCAACCGGTTCATTTTTTTTATCCGCTTCATTATCTACTTCATTATCCGCCCAATTATCTGCCTCAGACAGGTTGTCATCTTCAGCCGGGCCGCCATTGGTCAGTTCCTCCTGGCTTGCAGGCTTTTTCTTGATAAATTTATTATTTTCCATACTCAAGTATCCTATTTTTTATGGTTTACAGCAACCTCATCATCATGGCCTCCAGCGCCAGTTGCTTATTCGCATTACGCTGCAAGGCAGCGCACGTTTCCTCGATCAGGCGAATGTTTTTTTCGATTTGCTGGGTTGGCAATGTCCGTGACTGCTGACGAATGGTTTCTATCTGATCAGTATTGATCAGATTTTTTTCATCACCGCTTATCTGGTATTTCCAAAGGTCATGATACCAATATATCCAAAGGTCAAAAAACTGGTAAAGGTCATCAGGGTTTTTCCCATCAGCCAGTTTTTTGGCCTGGTTAAATAAAACCTCAATGTCCACTGATGAACCAAGGTGTTTCATCAGATCAAAAATCACTTCCCGTCTCTCCTGCAGAGTGGCCAGGTCAATGCTTTGGGCCCTGCCTAGACTCCCGTCGGCCAGGATGGCCAGTATACGGGCCTTGTCAGGAGGAAGTGCCATTTTCTCCACGATCAGGTGTTCCAAATCACGGATGAGCAGAGGAGAAAATTGCACTGTCCTGCACCGTGAGCGAATGGTCGGCAGAATCCGCTCAAGGCTCGAAGTTACCAGAATGATAATCGTGTCTGCCGGTGGCTCTTCAAGCGTCTTGAGAATCGAATTGGCAGAGGAAATATTCATCCGCTCCGCCTGATCGATAATACACACCTTCTTTTTGGCCAGATAGGGCCGGTACCGGATGGATGCTTGCAGGTCCCTGAGTTGATCAACCTTCACGTTTACCCCATCCGGCTCAATGAAAAAAAAGTCCGGATGGATTCCCTTTTCGATTCTGCGACATGCGTCGCAGCTTCCGCAAAAATCCCCCACCTGCTGGAGGCAATTGACCGCCTTGGCCAGACCAAAGGCCGTGAGTTTCTTGCCAATACCTTCGGGGCCGAAAAAAAGATAAGCATGGGAGATGGCCCCCTTACGCAGCGAACTTCGCAAAGACCGAATGGCGGATGTCTGGCCGACGATCTGGCTAAAAGGCATGTTTGCCCCCGCCGCAATCCTTCTGGTTCCCGCAGTCGTCTGGATTCCCGCAGTCACTCGGTTTCCCGCCGCCGCTTGTCTTTCCGTAATCGCTCTGTTTCTCGCGGTTGTCTGGGTTCCCACAGTCGATCGGTTTCCCGCCACCGATTGGTTTCCCGTAATCACTCGATTTCCCGCCACCGCTCGGTTTCCCGCAGTCGCTTGGATCTCCTTTCAACTTGGCAATGGCATGGGGAATGGCAGGGAGAGCAATCTCCAGGCATTCCCTGGCCCCATTCGGGCTTCCCGGCAGATTCAGAATGAGCGATTCGCGGCGAGTACCGCAGATGGCTCGTGAGATCATGGCATGGGGATTGGTGGCCAGGCTTTGCATTCTCATGGCCTCGGCAAAGCCGGGCACTAGACGGTCCACTATTTCCTGCGTGGCTTCGGGAGTTACATCCCGCGGGCTCAAGCCCGTCCCTCCGCTGGTCAGAATCAAATCACACGCCGGATCATCCCCCGGACTGCTGACGTCGGAAAATTGAATAATGGCCTTTTGAATAGCTTCCTTTTCATCAGGCACGATCTGATACCCAACTACGTCATAAGTTTGGTTCTGCTGGCCCTGAAGCGATTCCTTCAAGGCTGGCCCGCTCCGGTCGATTCTCTCTCCCCTAGACCCTTTATCACTGATAATAATAATACCTGTACGAATAACCATGTGTTTATCTATCCGTTTGTTTGTAGCTTGGCTTATAGCTTGGTTTATTTGTTTGTTTGTTTATTTATTTCAATCCTCAATCGCCCAGCAAAGGGCGGTGCTTCAGGTCTACACAACATAGTGCAGGAAATTTATCTTATTGGCTAGAGCTAAATTTACTGGCTAGAGTTAGCTCCAGATTACTAGGCTGTGTATGCTAGTGCGTATTATACCATAAGTAATAACTCAATAGTAGTCAGAAGTCATGTTATGCGCTTAGCGAGTTCACATAGAAGTTTTTCCCTTCCCTAACCAGTTACTTTATGACTTCGAATTTTAATTTTGTGATACGAATAATTTGGGATTTTAGGAGTTAAGGAAGGCAAAGAATACGTTCAGATGGACCATTTGGGCAGGTGATTTCGTGAACTTTAAATTATGCGAAATCACTTATCTCGAAACAAATAAAAAGAGTAACCCCTGTTAGAGATAAGATTGAAGATGTGTGTACACTGATTTTGAACCAGCGCCCTCCAATCATTCCCGCGGCGGGCGGGGAATAAAAAGTGTCCGTTAGTGAGATCGGCAATTAACCTCATATAGCCTTCCAGTAATCATTTAATATCCGTGTTTATCTCTCTATCAAACTATAAATCTTCTTTTAGCAAGCAACACTTCTTATATTTTTTGCCACTTCCACATGGGCAGGGAGCATTTCTGCCTATTTTGGGTCTGTGCTTAATTGTTCCAAGAGGGTTAACAAGTTCTTTTTTCTCAGCGGACTTAACAGGTTCAATCGGCATTTTTTTCTCATCGGATTCAGAATCACTCTTAAAGTTTAAAAATTCTACCAATGGTATTGGATTATCATCTCTTCCTAAAGGGATACTCCTTTTATCTTCAGGAACTGCAGCTAAATTTACTAATCCCTTAACGATAAATTGTGACGACCTACGAACGCCTGGTGCAATTGCCACCATACTTGCAAATGAAAGTTTATCAAGAACTACGACAGGACAGTTAGGGCAAAAATATCCTCCATCAGTGCCTACAATGAATGATTCAATTTCTTTTCTTCCTTTAACGAGTACTAAATACGGTCGTCGTTGATGTATTAAAGATGATTTGCACTTAGGACAAATATGCAATGAATCTACTTCATCACCCCAGTACATCCATCTATGAATTGAAATATCAATCTGTTTCATAATGTCTTCTTGCCCTTAGCCTTACCTTCAAAATCAATCTCTAAAGTATCGAAGATAATGATCAGGGTCTAAAATTGGAAAATTTGGATTAGAGGTTACACAGGACATCCAATAAGGACCACCAAGCTTCATCAATTTAATATATTTTTCTTCAGTATTTGAACCATCAAAATATGACGACTTCTCTCGTGCAAAACCTTCTACCTGAAATTTAAATTCTTTAGGCCAACATTTTGGATCTCCAAATTGATAGACATCTCCTTCATACTCTACAAGTCGGGTTAAAAAGATCTCTCCTTTTTCGTAAATTTCAACATTCCTGAAAGTTTTTATCGTATTTCCGGTAATCAGTTCACGAAATTTTATTGTATACTTACCGCTTAAGATCTCTTGATAAAGTCCTAATCGTGATTTTTTCATCTGTTCGATAAAATATTGAAAATTTTCTCCACCATCTGTCTGCTTTAGAAAATCCTCGAAATAATCCAAAAGGGTTTGACCTTTTTCACCAAATGGAAAATCAAAAAATATCCAAGATTCTACAAAAATTTCATCATCAAAGCTTTCTTCATGCATAAAAAATTTTTCGAGTTCATTCCAACATCTGGTCAAGGAAGGGAAACGGTTATCTGCTATGGTGGCCATAGCAAATGCAGTCAAGAACCAGAAACATCTAACGAAATATGCCCACCCCTCTGGTCCCTCTATAGGCCCTGTCAACAATCGATCAGCTTCTTTAAAATTTCTGAGTTCATCAAGAGTCAATTTACTTGGATCAATGGGAATACCTTGAAGCCATGATGGTTTTCCTTTTTTCATTATAATCACCTCAAATTGAAATTTTTAATTCATTATCTAGTTAAAGCTATTTTGGCTATTTAAAATTCTTTATACCAGAAAAGAAAATCATCGATTATTCCGTAATTTTTCGATTTTTTATCAGTTACTTTTAAATCCATTAACGGCAGAATAAAGCTCTTTTTATCTGACATCCGTTGGACAGCAACAATAATACCTTCATACGGATCAATTTCTTCAAAGCTGACCAATTCGAAGATATCTGTATGTGAAGGTTGATCCTCTTTTTTTAAATCCTCATATTCATTATGCGCATCGATAATTTTAACACTAAAGTCATATGATCTTTCCCATTTAAATTCCATAACCCCAGTAAGGTAACAAGGATGGTTAACGTTTTCTATAAGATATCCGAGATATTCTCTCATATTTTGCTCAGTATAATCTAAAGCTTCGTCATCCATATCTTCTAATTCTTCCACTCCAAGAATTTTTGCTATTCTTTTTTCTTGTTCATTCACCATTGGGATGCCTTTCTCCGAAATATCAGGGAATTTTCAAATGGACTAAAACTCATAACCTCTTGCCACCCAATAATGCCAATCCTCGATTGCTTCTTTTGTCGCATCGTCCACGGAAATGCCTTCTATCTGGGATAACGGGACAGCTAATTTTCGTCCTTGCCACTGAATTTCAATCAGCATATCATGTTCACATTCATCTGCCGGTGCCATGCCTGTTACCTCAACAACTTCTTCTTGTTTTAAGGGTGAAGTACGCTTTTCCTTAATGAACTTTGCCTTAAATGGAAAATTAATTTTATCATCCAGGTAATAGTACCATCCCATAGCCCGTTCTTCTTCGTCATATGCGTCAACAACTGCTTCCATATCAATGCGGTATTCTCTATCTTTATCTTCTTCAATACGTTCCATCATACCCTCACTGAGATCTATTAGCCTCTACTCAATTATTCACAAACCACACTGAATAATCATTAATCAATTGGTAATTTTTAGATTTCTTATCGGTCGGTTCCAGCTTTTCCAGATCAAGGGTAAATCTTTTGTTATCGGATACTCGTTGAACCTTTACCATAATTCCATAATCTGAATCAATCTCATCTTCAAAATTGAGCAAAATAAATCGGTCTGCATATGAGGGGCGAATTTTTTTCAACTTCTCGTATTCCTTTGTATTCCCCGGACCGAAGGTATAATACTCTTCCCATCCAAATTCACCGACACTTTTAACTTGGCATGGAAATTCAATATGGTCTTTAAGGTATTGGAGATACTTCTCTAAATTTTCCTCACTGACATCTAACCCTTCAGCATCGATATCTTCTGAATCATCAACAAAAAGGATTTTGGCTATTCTTTCATCTTGTTCATCGATCATTTAGAGTACCCCTTTCTTTGAAGTATTGAGGAAGTTTAGATTATTGATAATCACCGTTTATATTATCAAATTTTGAAAAAAGCTAAAAGAATTATAAAGATTAAAAATAGGTATAAAATTTTTTCACGGAAGGTGACTCTTTTTTGATTAAGGTCTTAAAACTGCACCAGCCTTACTTTCTCCACATATGCCCAACCCTTTTATGAACAGTCATCTCAAAATGTAACATTAGTTGATTGAACCGCATTAAGCCGATACAAACCGGTCTGCATGAGTCGAGTCGTAAAAATATTTTCTGCGGGAGGTATCCCTATGGGAACAGAAATGCCTATAAGCATGACTATGATTTACTGGAAGGAAGATAAATTGTGGATGGGGAAAATCCTTGAGTATCCGGAAATCATAAGCCAGGGGGAAACCCTTAAAGAACTGGAAAAGAATCTCAAGGATGCATACCTTCTTATGATAGAATGGGTAATATGCCTGAAAGATAGCAGGTAAAAAATTACCTTTTATGTAAAAAAATTATCTCTCGTGTACCTATCTTCTCATACGCGGTTATCATACAGGGTCAAGATTTCCTTGCTCAAAGTTGATCAATGTTGCCTCAAGGTGCTCAAGGTGCTAAAGGGCCTCAGCCTCGCCGTGGATCAAAAGAAAATATCGTTGATTTCTCTTTCAGAATGAACTAAACTTATTTATTGTAAAAAAGCACACAATCTAACTCTAAGATAAGGAGATCACTATGACTAAAGGTGCGTTAACGGAAGTCCAGCTACCTGATATACCTGATTATTCGGGGCTGGATTACAAGGTTGCGGACATGTCGCAGGCGGATTTTGGCCGCAGGGAGATCGTTATTGCCGAAAAAGAAATGCCCGGATTAATGGCATTACGGGAAAAATATGGCACTGGAAAGCCACTGAAGGGTGCACGCATCACCGGCTCCCTGCACATGACCATTCAAACAGCCGTGCTGATCGAGACGCTCAAAGCGTTGGGGGCCGATGTGCGGTGGGCCTCGTGCAATATCTTTTCGACTCAGGACCATGCAGCGGCAGCCATTGCAGCCAGCGGTACACCGGTTTTTGCCTGGAAGGGTGAAGCACTCGATGCATATTGGGAATGTACATTTCAGGCGCTGACTTTCCCTGGCGGCCCAAATGGCTCAACTGGCCGTGGACCAAACCTGATTGTTGATGACGGCGGTGATGCAACCCTGATGGTGCACCACGGCTATTTGACTGAAAAAAATCCAGCCCGCCTCGACGAGAAAACCACCGATAAGGACCTGGCTCTTATCAACGCCATATTAAAGCGCCAGTTGAAGAAAGATCCCCAATACTGGCATAAGATGGTCAAAGACCTTCGCGGCGTGTCAGAGGAAACCACTACTGGCGTGCATCGCCTCTATCAGATGCTGGAGAACAAAACGCTTCTCTTCCCGGCAATTAATGTCAATGACTCCGTTACCAAGTCAAAATTCGATAACCTGTATGGGTGCCGCGAGTCGCTGGCCGATGGCATCAAACGCGCCACGGATGTTATGGTGGCTGGCAAGATAGTATGTGTCTGCGGCTACGGCGATGTGGGCAAAGGCTGCGCCCAGTCAATGCGCGGGTTTGGTGCGCGGGTTCTGGTTACCGAGATTGATCCGATCTGCGCGCTTCAGGCTGCAATGGAAGGCTACGAGGTCACCACCCTTGAGGATGCACTCAAAGAGGCCAATATCTTCGTCACTGCCACAGGTAATCGCGATATAATCCGAATCGAGCACATGCAAAAGATGCTTGACCAGGCAATTGTATGTAATATCGGCCACTTTGATAACGAAATCCAGGTAGAAAAGCTTACGGACTATCCCGGTATCGAGAAGGAAACCATCAAACCCCAGGTCGATAAATACATTTTCCCTGACGGCCACGCAATTTATCTCTTGGCAGAAGGCCGTCTGGTGAATCTGGGATGCGCCACTGGGCACCCCTCTTTTGTCATGTCAAACTCATTCACCAATCAGGCACTGGCGCAAATCGACCTATGGGCCAATCCCAGAGAAATAAGCGTTCGCACCCTGCCCAAGAAAATAGACGAGGAAGTCGCCCGTCTGCATCTGGGGAAACTGGGGGTAAAACTGACCCGGCTGACGAAAGAGCAGGCCGATTACATTGGTGTGCCCGTAGATGGCCCGTTTAAGCCGGAGCATTACCGGTATTGATATTTTTCTGGTAATATTCTCTTAAACGACCAATAGTAATATTCTCTTAAGCGACCGACTATAAAAAATTATAACAAATACCGCCTCCCGCCTAATCCCCTCCCCCTTGAGGGGGGAGGCTGGGTGGGGTTGATTATATTATGGATGTTTATGGTCGGTCGCTTATGATATCTCGGATCGGATGTGTAAGTGTGTAAGGATGAATTAGTAATCTATCCCCTTTTGCGGCTCAATCCCCTGCCTGAAGGCGTGCCGTATCTCCCTCATCTCTGTGGCAGTATGGGCTCTTTGGATCACCTCCGGATGGGCATCTCTGCCGGTTAGAACAAGGTGCATGAGAGGGGGCTTGTTGTCGATTAACTCCAGTAATTGGGGAAGATCCACCAGCTTCAGCTCTATGGCATTATTGATTTCATCGAGGATCAGGGTATCAAAGTTGTTCGAAAGCATCTTCTCTCTTGCAAGCTTTATGGCACCCTGGGCATTTTCCCTGTGCTCCTGATAGGTGTATGAGTTGCCCCCTATTCTGCAAAATCCTTTACCGGTAAGGTGAACTTCAGCATCCGGAGCCAGTCTTTTTATGCCGTCAAACTCCCCTGTATACATATCACCTTTCATAAAATGGATCAGGCAAACCTTCATGCCATGTCCTACGGCCCTCAGTGCCATCCCCAGAGCTGCGGTAGTCTTTCCCTTTCCATTACCCGTGAGAACGACAACCAGACCAATCTTCTCCTTTGGCTCTAAAAATTTAAGTTCCCCCTCGTTCATACGTCTCCCCTCTTTCATACGTTCACCTTCTTCTTTTCCTGGCCGCTCCATTTTGCCGCGCTTCATTTGGCCGGACTCCTTGTCAAAGCCTATGGCATAGGCCCGCAGGTAAGGCCAAAGGTAAGGTCATCCTTCTGAAGAGGGACCAGATTATCCCGATGAAAGGTTTTTCCATCCCACTGATAGCGCCGAAGGAAGTGCTGATCATCCGAAGCCACATAGATTTCGTTTTTGCCATCATGGTTAAGATCAGCGATAAGGGTGGCATGTTCAAACCCGCTGGATTCCGCATCAATCAAGGTCTTTTCCCATTTCGTGTTTTCCCATTCAGTCTTTTTCCATTCCGTCTTTTCCATTGTCGTCTTTTCCAATTCCCCCTGCTGCTTCTCCCCATGCGGTTTTTGGCGCAAAATCCAAATACCTGACTGCATGGTGGAGGCCACGATGTCTATGGAGCCATCTCCATCCACATCTCCTGCTGTGAGATTGCGGCAGAGCATGTCCGGCAGATCGGCAATGATTTTTCCGGAAAACGTACCCCCTGTAACTTTGTCTCCTGAAACCGTATCTCCTGAAACCTTATCCCCTGAAGCCTTGTCTCCTGAAGCCTTGTCTCCTGAAGTTTTATCATCGACAAAATTGACAAACCGGTATTGCTTGATCTTGACACTATCCAGCATAGTGGGCTGACCCTGAACCATAGCCATTTCCCCCTCAATGGCAGCAAACAGGTCAGGATATCCTGAGCCGCTCACATCGGCAGCCAGGATTTCCTTGACATGGCGGTCGGGGAATTCCTCAACCGTGCTGGCCACAAAGTGCTCTCCGTCAAAGCGGTACATAATAATTTTCCCAGGCTGCGGGGTTCCGTCCAGACGATTTGGCGCACTTGGAGTAGCAAAGAACTCCTGTTTTCCGTCGCGGTTAACATCTCCGGTCTCGATTTCATGCACAAAGGTGTCCGGGGTCCGATCAAGCTCCGTGACATCCCATACCCCGGCTTTCCACTGAAGCACTGCCACGACGCCCTGATCATGGGTAGCAATCACCAGATCATCTACACCATCGCCAGTCACATCTGCGACCTCAATATCACGCAACCGGTTCTGCTCCCCTCCGAACGTGGGTGCCCAGAGGGTAGTCCCCTTCCATTCATTTGCCTCCCTGTGCCACAGCTTCAATCTGGCTGCATTGCCGCCAATGGTTAAAATTCCGGCATCCCCTGCCCCTGTTGGAGGGGTAAACCACAGCGCTTTATGAAAGACATTGCTTTCAGGATCTTCCAGCAAACTGCTTTCCCAGCCATTTTTAGTTTCCCTTACTATGGTCAGTTTGGCTGCACCAGGGGTAGAAAAATTTCCCCCATCCACCCCTTTCTCAGTCATAAACTGCGCCTGCGAAAGAAATAGAACGGAGGAGGCACCGGAAGAAGCACCGGAAGGGCCAACGGCAGTACCAACGGAAGGAGTAACGGAAGGAGTAGATGATGGGCCATGCCGATCGATTTCCGAAGGCAGGCTGTTTCCTGAAAGGGGAGAAACGTGCTTCAGGCAGCCGGTTGAACTTATTAGCCAGAGTGTCAGAAGAATAAAGCACAACAGGTTCTTGGACAGGTCTTTCATGTTGATAACTCCTATTTTTCTTATTGTACCAGTGCGGTCACTGAACATCCTCCCGCACCTATTGCAATGAAATCTATAATACTTATTGCCGGTTACGATAGAGGGTGGGGTCGATTACGCCAACCATTTTTTTCTTGTCGAGGTGCCCACCCAAGAATCGGCAAATCTTTTCAACCTGCTCATTGGGGCTTTTCAACAACATATTATGCATGATGAAGAGAGCATCAAAATGAGGTTCATGGCCAAGCATGTATTTTATTTTACGAAGATGGTTTTCAAAATTTCGTATCATTTTTTCGTCACCAGCCGGGTCGCCCACGGGCTCGCCCCTATGGACAAGCATTTTATTTTGAGAAGCGATTACTTCCTGGAGGTTACGTTCAATGAAAATTATTTTATAGTTATTATTATTTGGTAAATTTTCTAAGAAATAAGAAACGATCTTGACCGCCTTGCCCCTCAAGTCAGCCAACCATGAATTATCTTTATTTTTATCAAGATCTTTAACTTTTTCAAATTCATAGTAACCCTTCGGATTGTCATCATCAGCGGTCCGCAAACCATCGGAAACAATTTCTACGCCGCCAGCTTCTAATATCTTCATGAGCATGGATGTCCCGGAACGAGGCAGACCTGAGACAATAATAATAGGTTTACCATATCTGATTTTTCTATAAAAGCGGGTGAGGCTCAAGGTTTTGTCCTTTCTCTATCAGAACGCATTGATTTTTGAGTGAGATTGAATAAAAAAATATTATATTAATTGACGATAAAAGTAAAGGCAAGAAGTATAATTTTGATAGAAAAACGGATGTTCCCCAAAGCGATTTTATTTCGTGGTTTTCGGTTTTACAAGGGATTTTATCACGCCATCCTGGATATAAATAACTTCAAAAGGGGCTTCCTGAAAAGATGCCGAGATTCGCTTCTGAACAATAAGGGTGGATACCTTTTTCTCTTTGGCCAGGCGAAGGATGTTATCGATGGAAGGCCCCTTGACCACGATAAATTCTGTCTCCACACCCTTTTCCTGGGCTTTTTGCCGGATGCCGTGCAGGGCTTTTATGATCATTTCACCCCGTTTTTCCTTGATCTCCTCTTTAAGCTGATCCAGGACCTTCCGGCCCAAAAAACTAACATCCTCCATAATCCGGCCAACCCGGCCGGACATATTTGCCTCCCGCACATCCAGGACAATCAAGCGGGCTTTCCTCTTGATCGCCGTTTCAATAGCATAGTTGGCAATTTCATCGGAAATTTGCGTTGCCGAAAAAACCACCATGACTGTCTCTATGACTGTTTCCATCTATCTTTCCTTCTTTCCTACACCTTTATAGGCGCTGAGGGAGCAGTACCCTCCCGGATAAGTCTAAAAGTGTATTCAATCAAAACAGCCGTACTCCCGTAAAACAGCCGTCCTCCCGTAAAACAGCCGTGCTCCCGTCATTCCCGCGAAGGCGGGAATCCAGAACTAATTGTTATCACAAACACTAGATTCCTGCGACGGCTAGGAATGACGAGGAATAGTTACACTTGTAGACTTATGCGCACCCTCCATATCACAAAGATAAGCCTATCAAAGGCCAGTATAATTTTACCAGAATTAAAAAAATGATCCAGCCGCAAATGTGCAAAATAATTCCGGGCTTAAGGATTTCCCGAATCTCATAATATCCCGATGAATAGGCAATCGCATTAGCTGGGGAGCCCATAGGCAGAATAAAGGGGAACCCGGCAGGAATGGCCACACTAAAAACCATAGCCAAGGGATTGATAGAGCTGGCCCTGACCAAACTAAACCCTATGGGGATAATAATGGCCACGCAGGCCACGTTGCTGATTCCTTCAGTAAGCAAGAAAGAGAAGAAAGCGAAGATGGCGATCGTCCAAAAGGGGGAGAACTGCCCCTTGCTCAGCAGGGTTTGAGCGATCCATCGGGCTGCCCCGGCCTGATCAACAGCCTTTGCCATGACAATGGCACCCCCGTACATCAGGATTACCCCCCAGTTGACGTAGTTATTTACATCATCCCAGGTAATGACTTTAACCATAAACAAGGCAACGGCAGACAAAAGAGAAACCATAGCTATCTCAAGCCACTGATTGAGAAAAACCCAGGTTAGGATGGTGATGACCAGGATACAGATAACCTTTTTCTCCGACAGGGTCATGGGACCGATTTCCTGCAAATCCTCCTCCAGTCTTTTTCTGGCTGGCCGCACATCCACTCCGTCGAGCTTAAAACCAAAAACCAGTACCATGTAAGCCACAATGAGCATTAATCCTACCAGGGGAAGAGCTACCTTGGACCACTCCAAAAAGCTAATGGAGCAGCCGAAAGCCTCTTTTAAAAGACCTATAGCCAAAGGGGCCCGCGCCCCGCCCAGCAGGGTTCCCACTCCGCCGATCACCGACCCCCAGGACATGGCCAGAAACAGGCCGGCTCCATATTGGCCATCAAAGGGCTCTAAATCCAAACTCAAGGCAATGGTCCCCACCACAGGAAACATCAGGGCTGCCACTGCATGCTCCGGCATGATCAGGGCCATAAGGCTGCACGTAACCAAAATTCCAAGGATCAAAATGCGCGAGCTCTGGCTGAAATGGCTGAGGAGGACCAAAGCCATGCGCTTGCTTAGACCCGATCTTATCATGGCCGCGGCTATGATAAAGGCCCCCAGAATAAAAAACACCGCGCTGCTGCCAAAGAAAGAATAAGCCTGATCAGCTTTCATAACCCGCAAAAGAGGAACCAGGGCGATAACCAATAAGCCGGTGACAGACAAAGGGAGTGCGTTCGTAACCCATAGAATCAAGGCCAGAGCGAAAATGCCCAGGGCCCTCTGCCCTGATGTGGAAAGATTGGCCGGGTTGGGCAGAACCAGAAACATAAGGAGAACAAAGAAGGCAAAAAGAAGACAAATAAGGTCTCTTCTGCTCCGGGAGCCATTATTTTTGGAGTTGTTACTCCCTGAGCTACTGTTTGAGAGACTATCTGAGCTATTATTTGAGCTACTGTTTTCCACTATGAACCTTTTAGATTGGAATAAGGAATAAGACTTTCAGCAATAAGACCTTCAGCTTGTACCAAGCTTTTTTTGAATTTTGCTTTTCGGATTTGACCTTTGCTTTTCGGAATTTTTTGGCTTAAAGCTACTATCGTAGTATAACCTAAGCAGATTCAGAAATAAAGAAGTCTATCCCAAAATACTTTCCTATTGTTAACTTGCATAAGCGAGACACTTGTGCTACTGGCAGGACAGGTGACTCGCCTGTTTCAGAAAGCCTTTGGCTCTATTTTGGGATAGGCTTTGATATCAAAAGGCGGCAAAAGGCGGCACTTTGAAATCGAGATTGACTTGAAATCGAGATTAACAAGGAGAGTTTCTTTGCCCTGAATAAGTACGCAAAAAGGATAAAGAAACCTGTAAAGAGTATAGCAAGCAGGATATTAAAGGAGAAACTGACTTCTGTTAAATAAAAACGTCAAATTTGATTTATTTTTATATGGGGATTAGAAGTTAGTCAAACGTTTTCATCTTCTCTGGGGGAAAGTAAAAACGAACGTTTATTTTTGCGTTAGAATTAGAAGAAAGTCCTTTTCTTCTAATTGATATAACCATCATTGCGGCTGGTTCAAATGTTGGGTTTATCCCTTTACGCAAAGAATGCAGACAGGGCCCCCTCAATCCGCCCAGCGGCAACACGGAAGACAGCCATCTCCTCATCCGTGATGTTCTTCGCGTGCGCATCAATCCGCAATTCGTTGATGGTATTCAGATCTCGCTCCACCTTTGCTTTGTCACTGCCGAGAATGTTGGTGAAGCAGTCCCAATGCTTCCTGATCAGCTTAGGGAGGTCGGAGAATAAAATGCCCGATTTATTCCCATCAAAAAGGTCGCTATACGCA
>Ga0307378_10002017_pt1 | contig 31923 bp, 47 predicted proteins | sample UN1MG_FD_202238 | JGI IMG/M metagenome (GOLD analysis project Ga0307378, IMG submission 202238) | Soil microbial communities from Risofladan, Vaasa, Finland - UN-1 | ecosystem: Environmental > Terrestrial > Soil > Coastal area > Acid sulfate soil | place: Finland: Risofladan, Vaasa | collected... | reverse complement strand
AAGGTTTCTTTAAATTTCAATGCCTCTTTAAATTTATTCCTTATAATAGACATGAATGTTGAACCTTTAAACTCCTTATCAGACCTGAGTTTATGAAAAAGTTTCTCCTTATGAATTTTTTCATGACAATTTTTATGAATCAATGCTAAATTTGAAGACCTGTCAGTTCCTCCCATAGACCTGGGCTTTTTATGATGAATATGAGGCCTGTCCTCAGCTGTAAATTTTTTATTACAGAACTGACATTTGTTATTTTCCCGGGCTATTAAATAAAGTCTCGTATTCTGGTAATTATACAAATTCCCTTCTTGATACTCAGTACCTGAAATTTCCGGATTCATTATTTTCTGGATGTCAAAAGACCCTGTCTCAATAACTGTTCTTTCTATTGGTAAGAATTTTTTTAAAGAATTAATTAAAGTAATATGAGTATCAAATTTCCTCTGAATAGAAGGAGGTAACCACCCTTCCGGTTTTTTCCTGTTGTTGAATCTGGGTTTTCTGTATCTTAATCGGTATCTACGATTCCTTCTATACATGGCCCGGTCAGTAAGTCTTTTAGGAGTTTTATTATCAAGACAGAGTTCTCCTGACAGGATTTCTTTTTTCTGAGTTATTGCTGAGAATCCAATAATTTTATATCCTGAATCAATTCCTAGAGAGATGTCCTGGGTTTTATTTTCACATTCAAAATTAAGTTGAATAATAAAGGGGTTAAGATTTGTGACATGAGCTTTTCTCCTTTCTAATAGGTGTCTAGCCTTAGTAATAGTACAAGGCATTAATGGTTTTTTGGTTATAGAAAGTACAGGTATAAGCGACTTTAAGTCCGGGTACCTGTGGTCCCGTAGATCCACTTCGGGACTGTTACAACCCAGTACTATGTCTCCCTCACTGGCCCTTTCGTTCCTGTTTAAAGAGAGACTTGTAGAGCTACAGGCTAGTGGAGTACCTGTAGGTACGTTCTTAAACTTTAGTTGTAACGTCTGCTCAGTCATTACTGATAAAGCTCCCTAGACTCCCACATCGTCATTTTTAAGTGACGTTGTAGGGTTATTGAGTGGTAATAGTCTTATCTGGGTTTCCAAGGTCACAGCAACTAACTTTTATTTCTCTACCACACTTGACACAGGTAGCCTTCCCAGGATTAAAAGTCGTGTAACCGCAATCGTAGGTTTTTATTTCTTGTGTTCCGCATTGTATACAGGCATTTTTATTTGTGTATGTAGCCATAATTAAATATCTACTTTGTGTGGGAGTTCAATATTGCCTACAGTCAGATCTTTGTATGTTATTCTTTCTATTAATTTTCTTTTTTGTATGAGAAGGTATTCGGGAATGAGATTCTCTAGTTCATTGAGGGGGTCTATATACCGTTTTATTGAAGTGTATCGATTGAATGCTTCAGGGTTTGAATTACCATAGAGGTCCATTTTTACATTTTTAAGCATTTTCTTGATACCCTTGTCAAGTTCTTCTCTGTAAGTTCCCATAGCCTCGTCAAGTTCTCGTAGAGGATCTCCATGTCCAGCTATATCCAGAGCTTCAGCTTCAGTATCTCCAGGATCTGTTTCTGGATATTTTATTCTGACGATCATTTTTCCTATATCATTTTTTAAATTTTTTAGAGCTTCTTCAAAATCTTCTTTTTCAATTTTCATCTCATCAAGATCTTCAACGAGTATTTTATAATCATTGTAGAGCCCCATATAAGCACATTCATGATCGAGATGAGCTCCTTGACAGCCTTTACAGTCAACGGGTGCATTACACTCTTCTCTTTTTTCTGATAGCTCTTTTATAAGATCAATCAAGTCTTCAAGCCATGTAGGAGAATTAATAATATGTAGAAGTCTGAATTTAGTCTCATTCGGGAAGTCTTTCATATAAATAAGAGTATGTAAGCTGATAGTCATTAAATTTATTCCTTATACAAAAAATCTATGATACTCATTTTTTTAATTGCTTCAATTTTCTGAGGTTTAATGAACTCTTCCAGAACATATTTAATAAGGGTGTTTTTTGGTATCATGACTTCATCACAGGAAAGTTCTTCAATAATTTCTATGGTTAATTCTTTTTTTTTGGAGATCAATTCATAGATGTGGTTTTTTATTACTCTTATTTTGATGAAACCCGGAAAATCTTCGTCATCGTGTATTAAAGCTATATTCTCATCTATAAAAAATTTTTTACTCATAGAATCCTCCTTATATATATATATTACTTCGTTTGGCTATTTCGATAAAGTAAAAAAATAAAAAAGAGGATTAAAATAAAAAAGGCCGAAGGTATCCGGCTTTTTTTATTATTCAGAAAAGGGTGTAACTTGTTGATTTTAATGGAAATGAGGGGAGTCGAACCCCTGTCCATGAAGTCCTTATTATAGACCACTACATGCTTATTTTATTCAACATCCAGACATCTCGTTATGAACAAACAAGTTCACGAGTGAAAGACTGTAGAGCGTAACTTCGGGCACCTTCTCTCCTACAGCACTTCGGGTTTCCTATCCGATTTGGTAAGGAAAAATAAACATCGGAGTCTTTATAATTCCTTTGTCACCTTATTAGGCGACTGCAACCTCATGGGCCTGTGCATAGCACAGAGCACCGAAAAGGACTGAGAAATTTACAGTGTTTGCATTTATTGGTTTGACCGGGATTTAACGAGGCCGACGATCATCCTCGGCATGCGTTCTATAAACCAGCTCAACATGTCGAAAACCAGTACATTCCCATAATAATTTCAAAGAGTACTTATAATATACTCAATTTATAAGTAATATTCTATAATTGTTTTAAAAAATACGCGACCACTTAAAAGCTGGTCCTAAATCGACTTTACCATCAGCTCTAAAATTCACATGAGAGCATATACCTTTAAAAGATGTGGCTTCTTCAGAAGATTTAAAGATATCATACCGTTGATCTTCATCAATATATTTTTTTGGAATATTAAATTTTTCACATAAATAAGAGATGAGTTGATTTAGAGTATTATATTGTTGATCTGTGAATGTAGCAAAATAAGAATACTGACGATAAGCTGATTCTAATTTTGTATAAAATTTATTTTCTACGATATCACAATACCTAGATCCATAAATATTAGTAAGTTGGGATTTGTCTCTTAAGAGTGGACCTATATTTGATAATTCAATGGCAATAGTTCTTTTTGAATTTACGGAGTTCCCACCAACAGTCCCCTGACCTAAGTGATACGCCCAGTATTTAGGATTAAATAATTGATACACAATACCATTACGACCGATTACGTAGGGGACCGATATATGGTTGCTCTGTTCGATAAGGGTAGCTATATCGCCTGTAAGAAAACCTACAGTGCAATGTAGGACTATTGCTGTTTTCTTAAACTCTTCTGTGTAATAGTAATTCGTTATTCCTTTAGGTTCTATAATAGATAAGGGGAAAGTGAAGTTGGCTTTATTGATTATAGTGTATTCAACACCATCAGAGTCCTTATGTGTAGTATCGAATTGTTCTTCATAATTTTTAATACCCGCAGGATACATCGTTTCCTCCACTGATTCAGGTTTAAGTGGAGGATTATCTTCTGGTTCAAGTTTAGACTCAGGTTCTGGAATCTCTTCAATGGGCTCAAGTTTCGGTTCGGTTTTGGGCTTAGGAGTTGCTTCCACAGACTTTTCCTCTGGCTTTATTACTTCTCCTGGACCTCCAAGTATTTTTTCCAGGAGGCCTTTCCAAAAAGTTTTAAAACGCATAAATCCTACCTCGTTAAATGATACATAAATACCGGTATAAAGAAGTTATTAGAATATTATTAAATATTTTTAGAATTTATACGTATATTTAGAAACAGGAGAGAAATTATGACATAGGTACAAATTTATAAACCACCGTAAAATTATACTCTGAATAGTTTAATAACTAAATTTATTAACATTAATCAGGAGTATAATTATGGATTTGAAATCAGAATTAAAAATAAAAGCGGTGGAAATAAGAAAAAATAAAATTCAGATAAAAGAACTTCAAAAAAACCGCAGCTATGCCGGTAACCTTCAATATTCCCATATACATTTAAAACGTGATTATAGACATAAGCATATAGCTTATTGTATGCTTAGAGGTCGTACCTATGAGCAAATCGAACAAAAATGCCGGGAAAATAATAAACCAAACATGGACATTGTTAAGGAGATCATGGATGAGTACTCAAAAAGTGATGTATGTATTGATGCGTAAAGACCTGGATCCCATTTATGGGGGAGTACAGGCCGGCCACGCATTAGCTGAGTACTCTATGAGAGGAAATGAACACCTATATAAAGAATGGGGAAACAGTAAACTCGTTTATCTTGGTATCCCCGATGAAGGTGTTTTAAAATTGTGGACTCAGAAACTGACTGACCGAAAAGAGGCCTGGGTAGGCTTTTGTGAGCCTGACTTGCAGAATGAGCTGACAGCAGTAGCATGCATCAGTACAGAAAAAGTCTTTAAAAATCTACCTTTAGCATAGGAATAAATAATATGCTCCTGGAGCCGGGTGGTCTCGGCGGTGGACCCTAAATCCATTTATTAAAGTTCGATTCTTTACAGGAGCAGTTTTATTTACTAGAAAGCATCATTTCTCTCAGTTCTTTTGATAAATAAACTGCTAAATTTACAGCATCAGCATTTCCTTCAGCACTGTACATGTAGTCTATCTCATTAAGAATGTCCTCAATAGCTACGTAGACAATATTATCAACAATTATTTTTTTCATCACCATTTCTTTCTGTAAGAGCTGTGTATCTATTGAATCTCTTTGGAGGCTCTTTCATTGGTATCTCTGTTTTAGGGAGGGCAGTTATTATAGGATTATTAGGTACCTCGGTTATTATTTCAGGACGGCTCCATATAAGTCTATCTCCCATTAGAGCATACCACACGCCATCAGGATGATACCCTATCTGAAATAAATTATAGTTCTGGGCAAGTATTAGAATGTCCTGATAGATACTTGCCGGAATTGTTCCTATGTCGATATTAACATCTCTATTAAGACTTCCTACAGTATGGCTGAGAGCCAAATCTTCAATGATATGTTTTTCTAATTCCTCAAGAGAATAATATTTGTTTTCGTTATCTTTTTTGACATATAACATTCTACTATTGGTAGGAGGCATTGTTTCAGTTTCTCCATATCTTCTATTATTTTCTTCTTCTGTAAGTTTATTTAAGAACTCTTCACCCTCATCAAGAGCATCCAAAACATCATCCAAAGTCTCATTAGGATTCACACCATTATTGGTTGTAGAATCTGCTCCTTCTTTTCTTAATGTATCCCTAATAGCATCGAATTCAGTCTTTGTTAGTTCCCTACTTGTTTTTCTGAAAGCCTCCCCAAGTTTTCTCATAAGAGGTATCAGGCCACGAGCTAAATTATTTAAATTTATTATGCACCTCTTTAAATTTTTAGATGTCTATACCCTAAAAAATTTTTAGGGACTTTGTTTTCTTCCATGAATCTGATAGCCTCGGCATCTTTTGGACAGGTCTTATCGAGGTCTTTTAACATTTTATCAAAATCTATATATATGCTTCCCACATCTATAAAGCTTTCTATTCTAGAAGCTGTTTCAGGATCTGCGGTATATTCTAAAAATTCTTCTTTATTCATCATCTTGAGCTTTTTCCTAACTTATCCCTCCCAAGGTTCGACATAATAACATTTTTTTTCAGGGTCATATATAAGGCACATTCCTATAGTTTCAGCGAAATCATCCACACCTTCAAAGGTGTCGCCGCTGTAACCTGCTTTTTTTGCCCAGTCAATAATATCTTTCTTATTCATTTAAACTCATTTTTTTTTAAAAGGATTTATTATTAGCTCTATATTATAGTACACGGAAAAGTGATGGCAATAAAGAAAAAAATTACTTTTTATACTTTTTTAACAAAAGTTTCTTTGCTTCATTTTTAGTGAGGGTCTCTTTTTTTGTTGCATATTCATCCTGTATATCCAATAAATATTCCTTAGCCTTACCAACATCTGGACCAGATTCTAGTTTAAGGAGTTCCATGATTTCTTTACCATCGAGTACCGGTTTTTTCTCGACTTTTATTGGTGCCTCCCGAATCTTCTTAATCTTTTCTATTAAATCTGGAATGTCATTCTTTGAAGGAAGTCTTCCTAATTCATCTGCCCTGGCCAGATCCAATATAGCACCTACAGTCTCTTCACCAACTTCCCGGATATATTTCCGAAGAGTCTTTTCTGATGCAGGTGATTTCAGCTTAGTTAAAGGATCCATATGCCTTTTAACAAGATTAACAACTTTTTCGGAAGTACTGTTATCAAATTTTAAACGCTTCATAATAGCTCTGGCTATTTCAGCACCGGCATGCTGATGTTCATAGAAAGTAGTCTTATCAGGTAAAATTTGCTGTGTGTCAGGCTTTCCTATATCATGTAATAATGCTGCCATTTGATTCTCAATACCAGGTTTGGCATTTTCAAGGACCTTTAAAGTGTGCTTATAGACATCACCCTCCTGGTGATACTTATCACCTTGAGTAACACCTTTTAGGGCATCTATTTCTGGTAGGATATGTTTTCGGATCCCAATAGTACCCATAAGGCGGATAGCCTGTTTAAGTTTTCCCGTTTCCATGGTTTTCTTAAGTTCACCCATAATACGCTCTTTAGATACTATTTTGATCCTATCGGCATTATTTTTGGCTACTCTCAGAACCTCTTTTGGAATGTCCCATCCTTTAACAACTGAGAAACGTATAAGTCGCATGAGTCGGAGGGGGTCCTCTTTGAATCTTTTATCAAGCATGACATTATCGATGTGTCTTAGAATACCCTTTTCGATGTCTTTTTTTGACATACCTGTCAGATCTTTAATTTCACCAGTAGTCAAATCCTTTAACAACATATTTGTAGTGAAATCTCTACGTTCTATATCTTTTTTAAGAGGAGCATATTTAACTTTCCTCTGACGAGAACCCTCTTCCGGGAACTCCTCCTCCATGGTATCAGCAAATTCAATGACTGCACCTTTGGTACTGTATTTCTTTTTATTGTGTTCGATATCTTCTTTAAAAGTAATCTGCCATATAGGATAATCCCCCATTTGAACAGGTGTTGATATAGCATCTTTAAACCTATTCTTTATATAATGGGTGATTTTCTCAGCTCCATCTTTCATCTCTACGACTACATCCAGATCTTTAGGCTGTATTTTAGGATCACCTTTAAGGAGAGAGATATATTGGTCACGGACATAACCACCCACGGCATGGGTCTTATTGGCAAAGGGGGTGCCAGGTAGAATAACTTTAAATAGTTTTTCTACTTCTTGTTCAGCAGCTGATGCTAGGACTTTATTAAGAAAGACCTGAACAACCTTCCTTGCGCTTTTCTTTTTCATATCCATAAGGTTCCCAAAACGGGTTAAATCTCTCATACCCTTTTCTGAAATATAATCCAAATTCTGAATATCTTTTTGTTTTTTCTTCAAGTTCATTCATTTGAGTTCTACTTAGAGGTTTGAAATCCTGGGCTATTTTAGCATTCTCAACGAGTTGTTTCGTATTATCATGTCCTATTATAGCGGTAGTGACCGGGAGGGTATAAACATAATCCATGGCATCTTTCATATTATTCAGTCCCGTAGGATCGAACAATCTGCCGCGGGAACACACTTTCATACCAATTATGCCTATATTCTTATTAACAGCTTCCGGAATAAGCTTCTTCATAAAACTGTATTTATGGGTGTCGGCAGCATTAATGGCCAGAAGTATTGTATCAAAATCAAATTGTCTGATTGCTGTTAAAAGAGGTCTCGGATCATAATGTCCGGTAATTCCTAGATATTTCACGAGACCTTGAGCCTTTGCTTCTTTCATTGCTGAGATGGCGCCATCAGGACCAAAAATAGTCCTCACTTCATCATCGTGATCGACATGGTGTAACTGCCATATGTCAATATAATCAGTCTTCAGGTTTTGTAAAGATTTCTCCAGAAGGTGCCAGGAGCCACTTTTAGTTCGGTCATGTGTTTTGGTAGCTATAATGACATTTTTTCTGACACCCTCAAGAGCTTTGCCTACCCTGAGTTCACTGGGGTGATACTCCGGAGCGGTATCAAAATACCGTACTCCCATTTTATAGGCAGTCTGAAGAAGTTCAATAGCTTCAGTTTCTTTATTGGGAATTTTTACGACACTCTCGCCACCCATACTTAATATGGGAATTTTAAGACCGGTTTTTCCAAGAGTACGCTCTGGAATTTTACCACGGATTTTTAAGGCCAAAGACCTTAAATGATTTGAATGATTCATACATGAAAAATAAATATTTATAAATTATTACACATCCGACCTTTAAAATCTTAAAAGAAGTTTGTATAATTGTGTACGATCTTAAATTTTAACATTATTAAAAATCCAAATCTATATCTAAATAAGGAGATGTTATGTCTGATTTAACTGTAGCAGAAATAGCAAAGAAAAAAGCTTCGGAATATATGACCGATAAAGATCGAATGGTCTGTTATATAGCCGTTCATGGAGATGTCCTCGGTCAAACGTTGTCTGAGGCTTTGAATATCCCTATTGAAAAAGTGTTCAGATATCTTTCAGAACTTACAGCGGCCAAGATTATTGTGGCTGAAGGAAGTCCTTCCCGTTATAATGCATGTTTGAGTCAAAATGCCCCTACCACAAGACCCTCGGTCGAGCAACCTCCTCAATTCTCGGCCACACCAATGGTTAAAGAACAAACTATACCTTTAGCAGAGTTAGTTGCAGAAGTCCTTAAGAAAGCCCTTAATCCTCTGAATGTGGTTGAAATATCTAAAGAACTCAATAAACCTAAATCTCAAATACATTCTGCTATTACTAATTTAAAAAATGCACATCGAGTGGAAAAGATAGGGCGGAAACCTTATCATTATAGTTTAACGGCAGAAAAGGACGCTGTTAAGAAAGTAGAACTCGAATCACCGAAATTTCAAATAACTAAAGGTGAGTCCAATACTAATGCAGTCCGGAGATTTATGAAGAGTCATACAGACTATATGGGCGTTAAAGAAATAGCTCAGTTAGTAGGGCTTAAACACCTTCAGGTTGCTCCAGTAATATCTATTTTAAAAAGAGACGGTGAGATTGAGACTTATGGTAAAAATCCTCCTCTCACATATAGGTTTAAGGAGAAGGTTTCTGAAAAAGTCGAGGAAAATAAACCAGTTGTTAAAGAGAAACCCCTTGCAAAAAAGCATGTGAAACACAGACCTCCTGTGAAAACCAAATCTGTGGAAATAATCCCGGTGAAGGCTGAACCAGTGAAAAAAATTGCTCCTTTTGAGGATTATATTATTGGATTCACTACTGATAAATTCGATAAACCTGTCTTCGTGACGCATTTTAAAGATACCGCGGATTTCATCAATCAATTTGAAGACCTGCAGAATATTGATGGCATTGATGAGATATGTGCCTACAAAAGGCTCACTCTTAATGAGCGAGTAATTTTTACTCCGGAATTAGACTAACAGAATTATAAATTTTTTAAAACGGAGATTCTAATGAATCTTATTAAAGACCCATGGATATGGGTGATCCGAAAAGACGGTACCCGTCATAAGATTGCCCCTATTCAGATGAATGCTCAATACAAAACAAACCCAGTACTCAGGGTGGACTTTGCTCGGCCTGATTTCTCCGCTATGGCCACCCAATTCCTTGTAGCTCTTATGCAAACTTATTTTGCTCCTTTAGAAGAGAATGCATGGCAAAAGAATCTTAGATATCCCCCTACAAGTAAGGACATGCTTGATAAAATTGACCATAGTAAGTTTCATATGGATGGTGATGGTTACCGGTTTATGCAGGATATGAATCCTGAAGATCTTGTTAATACATATAGAATCAATTCTCTGTTTTTTGAAAGTCCCGGAGAGTCCACTATTAAAGAAGGTAAGGACTTTTTTCAATCTGAGGATGCTATCAGTACTGTCTGTCCCTCTTGTGCTGCTGTAGCCCTCTATAGTAAACAAGTTAATGCTACTCCGAATGGCTCTGGGTGGAACACAGCTATAAGAAGCGGTATACAGGCGCCTATAACAACTCTTATTATGGGTAAGACATTGTGGGAGACCGTGTATTATAATGTTCTCAATGTTTCGAGGATGGACTCTTTAGACAATAAGCCAACTTTCTCATGGCTTGAGAAGACTGTGATCAGTGAAACAATAAATGATGAGAAGAAAGTGGTCTCTTTAAAAGAAAAAAGTTTTTGTTACCCCTTATGGGAAATGCCTTGTCGGTATCATTTAATATTTGAAGAAACTGATGACGCTTGTGATATTTGTGGTGATCATAGTACAAAAATGGTCAAATCAATGAAGGGTAAGAATAAAGGTAATAAATATGTGGACCCTCGTCATACATTGTCGCCTTACCTGAAGAATGATAAAGGTATAATGTATAGAAGAGCTTATTCTGAGTTTTCAAATACTGATTATCCTTCTTTTGTGGATTATCTCATTGGAGATAAGGCAAAAGATCGATTCCCGGCACAGGTTGTAGAGAACTTCATGGCGAAGGGTATTTCGGGAGCCCAGTTGTGGGCATATGGTTATATACTTGAGAGTAAAAAATATTTTGGTTGGATAGAAAAAATATGGTCTATACCTGATGTTGTAGGAAAAGAGACCTCAATCAATACCCTGATCTCTATGGTAGCTAAAGTGGGCTATTCAATGGAGTATATGGTTAAACAGATGTTGTTGACTCATCGTGATTTGAAGAAGAACATGTCTATGGTCCGGGAGAATTTTTTTAAAGCTACAGAAGATGATTTCTACGCTGCAATTAATAATCCTGATCTTTCCATGTGGTTGCACATTCTGGTGATGAAAGCTTTTGAAGTTTTTGATTGGTATGTGGGTTCTCATAAAATAGGTCTTCAGATTTATTTAAAGGAATCATTTATTGAAAAGATGAATAAGGAAATAACAAAAAAGATGGAATTACCCCTTTTGAATCCTGAAATATTTATTAAGCGTTCTTCTTTTAAACACTCTGTGAAGTATTTTCAAATTTTCAGTCCTGAAAACAAAACACAGATTATGAGTTGGTGGAAGAAACAGGAGATGCATAGTGAGAACCATGCCCTTTTCTCCAGATGTGCGTCTTTTGAAGAGATTACGGAATTGGAGAGATTCCAGAGTTTCATGTACGAGTTTAAAAAGACTCTTAATGTTAATGGGGAGTCATTGGAGGTTATATCGAATCGAATGGCTGCAGGAATGTTAATTCTTTCTAGGATCAGCCAATCCAAAATTAATCTTAATGAAATTTTACCGGTTCAATTGGCTCAGATCAATTCCAGACATGCTGATGAGATTTTCCATATTAAAGATTCACTTAAAGACTGGAAAGCTTTTGAGAGAGTTATAGAGATGCTTCCTAGTGTAAATATTCTTAGTTTCCTTGAGGGCTTTGTTAGTTGGAACCCGAAGGTAAAAAGATACTGGGAAAAAATTTATCGAACAGTTACGAAATAATCCTAATGTTAGGGTTTTTTTATTTCTTTAATCCTTAACCCTTGAAGGAGGGTGTATGTTGCACAAATTTATAATTTTCCATCTTTTGGTTCACCGAGCAGTCCATAACATTAACAGAGATGACCATGGCCGTCCTAAAAATTGTCATGTTGGAGGCACGGAAAGGGGTCGTTATTCCTCTCAGGGCTGGAAGAGTATTCTTGTAAAATACTTCCGGTTATTAACAGATTTTATTACGAGTCAGCAAACGGCAATTATTGGTCGGAATGCTTATGATCAACTCGTGGCCGGTGGCATCGATGCAAAGAAAGCTGAAGAATATGCTTTTAATATTATCGAAGCTTTCAGTAGTGATAAGAATAAGAAAGATAAGAAGAATGAAAAAAAGGATAAGGATAAGAAAAAGACTAAAAAAGACATCCTGAAAATGGAAGTTATTAAAATTCAGGATTCAGAGATTTTTGCAGTTAATAGCTTGATCAAAAAAATTATCGAAGGTTATAAGCCCGAAGAGAAAGATTTTAATTTCTTGAGGGTGAATGAGTCTGTTGATAATGCTCTTTTTGGTCGTATGTTGGCAGCACGTCCGCAATATAATGTAGAGGCGGCTATGTCCGTTGCTCATGGATTCACTGTGAATGAATGCACCACAGAAGAGGATTATTTTACGGCCACGGATTCTTTGCAGGAAAGTACTAAAGATGAAGATGGCAAGGTCAATAAAGGATCTGGTCATCTCGATAAAGCTTTTTTCGCTGAAGGAGTCTTCTACCATACCTTTATCCTTAACGTAGATTTGTTGAAAAAGAATCTAGGTGGTGATATTGAACTGGTTGAGCATGTCATTAAAACTCTCTTTGAAGTGGCAGCTATGGCTTCTCCTACAGCAAATATGAGTCGCGGTGCCGGTTCCCAGGCTCCTTCGGCTTATGTAATGGTAGAGAAATGTAACAAGTTTCCTCGTCAGCTTGGAATTGCTTTTCTGAATGCCATTGAAGGTCCTAATATACTTGAAAAGGCTATTGATGCTCTTGAGACTGCAAAGAGGAAATATGACAACCTTTATTATACATTGCCGTCAAAAACTCTCAATTACGTGACAGGAGAGGGGAATATCCAGGATATAATTGATTTTGCTGTCGAGGGTCTTAAAACCAATGAGGTATAATTCTATGAAATATCTTTTATTTCTATTATATGCACCCTTCTCTAGCTGGGGATCTCCACTTCCCGGTACGATCAGAAGGACCGATGATCACCCAACGAAATCAGGTATAATGGGGCTTCTGGCATCATCTCTCGGTATTGTTCAAGAAATGGAACCAGAATATACCCACCTGTCGGCATCTCTAGGTTTTGCTTGCCGGGAAGACCATCCAGGTGTGGAGATGAGGGATTTCCACACTGTTCGTGTGGGTGAGAATCCTATAATCTCTGAGCGATATTACTTGTGTGATGCCGCATTCACGATATGCCTGTGGCAAAAGGGTGATCAACCATCTCTTGAGAAGATTGCTAACGCACTTAATAACCCTGAATTTATGCCTTTCCTTGGACGGAAATGCTGTATAGCAGGTTTACCCCCGATTCCCAATATTGTGGAGGCCGAGAATCTGTTTGAGGCTTTTAATTTATTTGATGCTCTTAGTCAAGAGGAGCTCTCAGAGATTTTAGGTATAGACATAACGAAGCCCAGAAGAGTTTTCTGGGAAGGAGATGATGCCAGTTTTAAAATTGAAAGAGAACTGAAAAGATCCGATCAACCTATTGGTATCTGTAAATACAGCAGCCGTATTGAACTTATCGGTACAATGGGAGGAGGTTAATATGTATTTCAGTGAGGTCGTAAGAGCTAATGGTCATAGAAAACAGCAACCAAACAAAAATACATACTCTGATCACCAGTTTATGTGGGGATTATTTGGCCACGATGGTAATAAACGGGATTTTTTATACACTGTTCATGAGAATAAAATTTATGTGGTCTCTAATAGAATTCAGAATTATAAAGATTCTGCTATTCAGGTTAGAACCAAACCTTATGAACCTTCCTTTAAAGAAGGTGACTCTTTACGATTCGATGTACGTTTCAATGGGGAGACTAGGATAGGGAATGATCGAAAATCCCTTGTCAATGCTTATAAAGAGAGACTCGGAGAAGACCGTGATCTGAATTGGAATGAGCTTATGCATGAAGCTGTAGGAGGTTGGTTTAATAAGAACAGTAAGAAGTACGGCTTCAAAGTACGTGATTACCATATTAGGGGTTATCATCATTACAGCTTCGTTAAGATGAAGAAAAGCTCTAATCTTCAAAATAAGAGTGATAAAGTGAGATTCGATAGTCTTGATATTCGTGGCGTTCTGGAGGTGACTGGTCCGGCTGTTTTTGTAAACACTCTTTACCAAGGTATTGGAAAAGCCCGAGGTTATGGGTGTGGTCTAGTACTTGTAGCTCGGTAAAGCTTTGTAGAAGAAGTCCCTATTATTTAGAAGGCAAGTTTTGAGACCTGTCAAAAGAACGTTGAGTTTTTTTGGGAAATGACGGGTCTCAAATTTATTCCTTCTCGTAAATGTTATTTAACTCTGTAGAATGGAGAATAAAATGATTTTTCCCTCATGTCGATTTACTAGTAAAAACTATAAGGCCTCCTTTGATTCTGTAAAGAGTTCGTGCGTCCTTGATGCTCGTTTATGGCAGGAAGAACTCACGGAGTTCTGTAGTCATGCTGGACGTTATATTCAGGTACACGCCCCGGGAGGTTGTGGTAAAACTACCTGGGCGCCTTATAACTCTATCGTGGAAAGCATACACACTGATAATTCAAGGAAATTTCTTTTCCTGGCTCCTATGACCACTATCTGTGATAGTTATGCCAGACCTCTTTATTTCAATTATAAAGGACAGAGTAAAGAATGGAATGTTCTGTACCGGTATGGCGCCGATCCTGGTTTTGAGAGTATAAAGAATATTAAAAAATTCCTTTTACTAAAAGCCCGTTCTAAAGGACCTATCCTCTCAGCCGCTGCAACTCATCAGGGATGGGTACATTTCTGGGGGGACCTAGAGAAAGAAGACAAAAAAAGTCTTCTGGAAAACCTTACTATTTATATAGATGAATGCCATCATTGTAGTGCTGAAAAAACTAAACTTGGCGCCTTTCTGAAAGATGTTCTTGATATTAATAATTCTACTTGTAAAGTAATACTTATGACGGCTACCATGTTTCGGGGAGATGAAGAAGAGATTATTCCGAAGAAGTATCAGAAAAAGTTCAGACCATGGTTATTGCAGTTTGAAGAATATATGGAGCTTCTTCAGATAAAGGATTTTAATTTTGATTATGTACTCTATGATAATGACCCTCTTGATATTATTGTGGATATTATAAAGAAAAATAGAGATAAAAAACATATTATTATACTTCCTGACACTGGTCAGCATTTCAGGAATGATGATACTGCTTGTAAGTATATGGATCGGCTTATTACATCATTTAATCCGGATCGAATTCTTGATCTGGTTACGAAAGAGAAACAGAGAGAGAATAAGGAATGTCTGAAGAATTATCCAGAAGGGTATGACATCATTCTGGCCTGTAAGCTTTTTGTAGAGGGAACTGACTGGCCCCCGGCTACTATTCTTCATAATACCCGATTTGGTTCTTCCATTCTTATGGCTGCTCAGATATCATTCAGACTTTTTCGGAGGTACCCCGGTAAGCATGAGATATGGAATTACATTTATCGAATGAAAAGTGATTTTAATAAGGGTATCCGTATAGTTTTTGCCGATCGTTTGAACATGCTATTGTTGCAAATACTTATGGCTGGCCATTTACAACCTATTAAGATTTCTTTACTTCCTAAGTCTCCACTCCTTAGAGCAACTGGGAGAAAGAATATAACTGTTCTGGGACTATTAGATAAGAAGAGGTTTGATATTTTTATAGGACAGATCATAGCAGCTCATGATCTTGAAGTTCATGAAATGACTCCTGCTCGGTTGATTAGGAATAGATTTAATAAATTGGCTGAAGATTTTTATAAGAAAGAAAAGCTTAAAAAGCATGTCAGTTTGAAGGATTTTAAAGACCTTACACTAAAGGTAGTTTTCAGAATCAATACTATTGCCCGGGGTCAGAAGGAGAATCTTGATAAGCTTGATATTTCTTTCATAAGGGAAGAGGGAAATTTTGATAAAGTGTGGGAGAAGGCCGATATGCTTGGGTCTTTTGTTATGGGGACAAAGGAACCTATTAATAAAAAGGATATGGAGATTCTTCGTGAAATCTATGATCAACATATGGAACAAAGACTTCAGGCTTCAGAAGTCATGTTTGATTGGGCTCTGGAAAGATATATTGCTAATAAGAATGAAAGGCACTTACAATTAGATGCTACAGTATCTAAGACTATTCCGAAGCCCCTTAAAGATATGGTCGGTAAATGGATTAAGTTCAGTGCTCCTAAGAGCTGGAAACCTAATGGGCAATGGCAAGAGATGTCATCTGAGCAATATGGGCTTGTAATAGCTCAGAGTGATATTGAGGTGGTTGTAAATTTTTATAAAGGAATAATACGTATTGATAACGAGAAGCATATTCTTCTCTCTACTGTAAATAGATCGGGACCAGCTATTCATGTATTCTGTGGGAATTATTGGCGACCTGATATTGTTTTCATGCCTCCATATGGGGTTTCTGCAAAACTGGCTAAACTGTTCTTTTTTGAAAATAAGACTGATCTTTATGGGGGAAGGAGACTCGTCCCTAAATTAGAGACTACTATACCTATAGAGTGGATTGTAAAGACCCTGGAGCATAAAGGAGGGGATCTATGAAGAACGGACTATGGGATGTGATGAAGAGATGTCTTCTGAATACCTTGACAGAGGTTCATGTGATGAGGAAAATTTATTAGAATTTATACAGTTCTTTGACATAATTTTGATTAAGTACATTTGGTACAAAAATCTTTAAATTGTAATCTGTTGATAATAAATGGCTTATAATTTAGAGTATTTCCCCTACGTGTGGGGATGACTCGGCAAAGGGGCTTCCACGGATAACGGCTGAAAAGTATTTCCCCTACGTGTGGGGATGACTCGGTGGCTGATGGTTCTGTAGTAGATAGAATCTTGTATTTCCCCTACGTGTGGGGATGACTCGTGATTGACGACTACTACTGGGACGATGAAAAAGTATTTCCCCTACGTGTGGGGATGACTCGCTGAAGGCTTGGAATTAGAAGGCGCTCTCAATGTATTTCCCCTACGTGTGGGGATGACTCGTGTTATCTTTCATGTTATTGCTCAATAGGATCGTATTTCCCCTACGTGTGGGGATGACTCGGGGATGAGCAATATATAGATTGCCCTTGTAAGGTATTTCCCCTACGTGTGGGGATGACTCGATAGGTTTGAAATTTAACCCTTCTATGCTTAAGTATTTCCCCTACGTGTGGGGATGACTCGCCAATGTGCCCATTATTTCTAAGTGAAATTTTGTATTTCCCCTACGTGTGGGGATGACTCGGTGTGGTAGAAATAAAAGAAAAGAGAAGAAGAGTATTTCCCCTACGTGTGGGGATGACTCGTATAATTGTGATTCTGATTTTGACCGAATTTTGTATTCCCCCTACGTGTGGGGATGACTCGATAATTGTCTGTTTATTACCTATAACTCCCTTGTATTTCCCCTACGTGTGGGGATGACTCGTCTTCAATAATTTCATCGCAAATAAACCGTGTGTATTTCCCCTATACACGGGGGTGGTCCGCGCAGAGGCACATAAGATTAGTGCATTTTGTGTTTCTTTATACTTAGAGGATGATTCGGCCAGATAGCTTCTAAAGTTCTGCGTGAGGGAAGTCTATTTCTCCTATACGGGGATGTTCCACGAACTTTAAGCCCGGAAGTAATAGTATTTCCCAGGTTACTGGGGTTGACTCTGGTCGTCGCTTATTCTGTATTTTCCCCCTCTATGGGGGTGCTTCGAGAGGTGCTGCAATTTTTAGTTTCATATCCTCTACGTGAGGATTATTATGGTCCTGGAGTTTCGTATTCTAACACCGGCTAAATATTTCCCAGGTCACTGGGGTTGCCTCGGGGTTTCGTATTCCAACACCAGCTAAATATTTCCCAGGTCACTGGGGTTGATTCAGAGTTCAAGGCTTATATTTTCCCGGGTTACTGGGGTTGCCTCGGGGATTTTTCCGTGCTGAGATTCAATATGATGTCTCTGCTGGATTCCCAGATTACAAGGATTTTAATATTTATTTTTTTCTTGTTGACTTTCCTTCAAAAAATAGCTATACTTATTAATTAGAATAGTAAAAACAATTAGGAAAGGAAAAATGACTTCTATAAACTTAAGAGCAACAGTAGCCGCGACAATAGTCGGTACCGCTGGTACAGTGGGAACGGCCGGGATATTGCCTTAGAGGAAGTCTTAAAATACAAGAGAATGTAATTTGAAAGGCTTCCTCTGAAAAAGAGAGGGAGCCTTTTTTATTGCTCTAGTAGCTCAGTTGATAGAGCCTTCGATTTGTAATCGAATTGTCGGCGGTTTGAATCCGTCCTAGAGCTCCATAAATTATCGCGGGGTAGAGCAGTCTGGTAGCTCGTGTGGCTCATAACCACAAGGTCGGTGGTCCGAATCCACCCCCCGCTACCATTTACAGAAAGGAGACATAATGGCTATCAATAACATGCAGTAGTGAGTACTGCAGAAAGGAAGCTATTATGTCGTACCCGAAGAATAAGCGGGAACGTTTTCTTGTAGGGAAACGTAAAGGTTATAAACGTGTATCCTTATGGTTTCGAGGCAATGACACTGAGAATAGAGAACTCAGAGAGCGTCATGCTAGGCACCATAGAAATACTACAAGAATATGTTCTGCTATAAGATGTTGTGGCAATCCTCGAAGGAGAGGAGAATTGACTTTTCAGGAACTAAGGTTTCTGGATTCTTTGAAAGATTAAAAATTATCGCGGGGTAGAGCAGTCTGGTAGCTTGTCGGGCTCATAACCCGAAGGTCGGTGGTCCGAATCCACCCCCCGCTACCATTTATGGGTCGTAACAGTCGGGCAGGCGGGGGATCCTTGCAAGATCTCTTTTGGAGGGTTGGACTCCCTCACGATCCACCATAAGTTAAGCGGATATAACTCAATGATAGAGAGTCACCCTTCCAAGGTGAATGTTGCGGGTTTGAGTCCCGCTATCCGCTCCAAATTATAAAGTGTGACTTTTCTTCGAGATTGACACACAAAGGAGATATGCAGATCGGGGGGATGAGCTTCCCCGGTCATAGGAGGGTAGGCTTAGACCAGAGACCCCCTGCTCTCTCCTTTTATAAAGGAAATATTATGAAGAAAAAAATAACCCCTGAAAAGATAGTAGATGCTTTTGCAGAGATTGAAAAGCACGATTTAAAACCTACAACCATAATTTGTACGGTCTGTGGGAATGTCTTCTCTGTAAATGATAAGGAGACTTCTCCTTGTGAGCGTTTAAAGCAGTTAGCAGAGGAATGTAAAGATTGGATAGATTAAGCGAGAGTAACTCAATTGGTAGAGTACCTCCTTGCCGAGGAGGATGTTTACGGGTTCAAGCCCCGTCTCTCGCTCCAATATATGGGTGCGTAGCTCAGTCCGGTATAGAGCCCCTGTCCTACAAACAGGTTGTCGTTGGTTCGAACCCAACCGTGCCTACCATAAATTATTGCCGGTGTAACTCAGCGGCCAGAGTAACGGTTTCGTAAACCGTAAGTCGAGGATTCGAATTCCTCCTCCGGCTCCATTGCCCGAGTAGCTCAGTGGTAGAGCGCTTCCTTGGTAAGGAAGAGGTTCGTCAGTTCGATCCTGATCTCGGGCTTAAATTTTTAAGATTTTACATTTCCTTCCTTTAATGAATCTGATGGTAGAGATGCCATCAAAAAGGTGTTGGATTATTTAATTGATAATAATCCTGAGGCTGTAAAAAAGATGTTTCACCAGATGGTGGATCTCTGTGAATTAAGAGATAAAGTATAATATCGGGAGCCCACAGTCTGCTATAAGTGGCCGTCCGGCCGGCGTTCCCATGCAGACCTCCCGGCTCTCTCATTAAGATGAATAGGAAAAAGCCATGCCAAAAGCAAACCTCTACAGATCTGTGGCAGAACCCTCGACAATAAACTCGTAGTCCGAGGGGTATTCCCTCTATTCTCCTCCCTCACGGGTCTTCCCCTAGATATTATCCTGGAAGTTTTAAAGAAGAACAATATGGTCGTGGATTGGCTGGATTTTTTCGACCAATCGGTTAAAGAGGGATGGAACTCTCAGAGGACTGTAAATAAGATCCGGGAAGCAGTCAGTGAAGTTTATGGTCAAGAATTTGGTAAGGAGACTGAAAAAAGATTAAATTTTTACTTTATCAAATAGGTAGATCTTTGTATCATTATATAAGGACAATATTATGGATCTTTTTATTTTACATAAAATAATGTTTTTTTCATGGTTATTGATAGGTATAGTCTACTGTATTTTCCTATCTAAAAGAACAGGTAAAATAGGAATAATGGAAATAATAGCCTTCACAACATTAGGTCCTTTGGGATGGATTCATTTAGGATTAATAGGGCTTTTCCAAAAGCAGTATAGAAAGAACCCTGATCTTGTAAACACCTTTATAGTAATAGTTGCTTTGATAATAACAATAGTTCTTATGTATGTCGTTTTCCCTTTAATTAGGATGCCTATGTAATGAGTAGGTTTAAATACATCTTAGATAATTGGAAATTGGTGGTACATCTACTCTTCCGTACAAAGCGTTTCGGGGTTAATAATCGATGGTGGTCAGATTTTGATGCTTACATGGGATTACCTCTCCATAAAGTGATTCTGAGGACAATAATGGTTTATCCTATCATATATGAATATTATTGTTTAAAGTTCCGGGCAGTACATAATCATTTTTTGTCTTCTGATGAGAAGAATAGGCTCGGTTGGAATCAGAAAAACACACCTGGGTTTTTTACTCTTATGGCTATAAGGAATCCCATAATGATGTTTAACCTACAACGTCACTTAAAAATGACGGTGCGGGAGTCTAGGGAGCTTTATCAGTAATGACTGAGCAGACGTTACAACTAAAGTTACAGGTGGTTATTTTAGGTGGTAACTCTTCTCACATTTACGGGCTCACTTTTAACAACCTTTGTAAGATGGAGAATAATGAAAAATAAAAGTGATAAAAGTTGTTATAAAAGTAAATTTAATAAAAATCAGGTTTTAAAAATGAGAGAAATGGCTGAAGAAGGGTATGCCATATCTTATATAGCCAGAAAATTTGATTGTTGTGCTAATTCAATTGTTCATCGAGTATTTGATGTCATTACACCGAGATACATCCCAAAAGAAAAACAAAAACTCTATCTTAAAAATTCGAAACTCCATATAACTGATGTTAAAAGGATAAGAAAACTTGGAGTTGAAGGGGTAGATGCTGTGGCCATTGGTAAAATATATGGGATATCCCAGACAACTGCATTGGCAATTATTAATGGGAAGACTTTTAGATGGATTCCTGGAAATACTTTGTCAGGTTATATAAATCCTATTTCTTATGATCCTATGTTGAAGACAGATAAGATTAGGGGTCCAAAAAAAGGCTCAAAGAAAAAAGTGAAAAATAGAGTACTATTAAAATATGCCGAAAAATACAAAATCAGTCTATCCACTGTTTGTAGAAGAGTTAGCAAAGGATATTTAAAATTAAAATCAGAAGAATTAATATAGGAGTAGTGAATGCCATATCAAGAAATTGATGTAGATGATTTTGATTGTGACCTCCTTTATTGTAAAAATAATGATAAGGGTTGTTGTGATGCTGAATGTGATGTAGACTTTTTGAAGGCTGATTCAAAAAAGTGCTCACAATATGGCTTTGTTAAAAACCGGGAATTTATAACACGGGTTGAATATGAAGTTGATGAGATTGTAGGAGCCTGTGAGGATGCAGATATTGCATATAAAATTATTGATGAGACCTCCAATCGATTAGTTCTAAAGACTGTAAATGATAAGAGTGGCCTTTTCAGGGTTAGTAAGGAAAGAGAAGAGGAATATCATTTCTTTTCTTGTGTTGATGGAGGTGTGGATTTTGTACATAAATCTGTGAAGGGAGCAGATTTATTTGAAGAGAAAGCAGTGTGAAAATAAATGACAGATAAGAATGAAGCATTTAAGACAATTACTGATGAAATAGAATCATTGGTTGAAAAATTATTCTGTGGTAGAAATAGTGTTGAGAAAGGGAAAATATACTTAGAAATTAAATGTAAATTACATTATTTAAGAGAATTTATAGGTATGGAGGAGAATAAAATGAAAAGTTTAACTGAGCTGGTTAAAGATCATAAGAAGGCGACATTCCAGTATTACCGTGATCGTGAATTATGGTATAAGACGGATTGTGGGTTTGAGTTCCCGGTACCGGCTAAGGATGTAGGCACAGGTATTTTTAAAGCAGAGCATAAGGCCATTGAACTTATGAAGTGGATCAGGATTCATAGAGAGATGCTTATAGCTGAGAAGCAGAAGAATGAATCAATTAAAGATGTCACCTATGATGGGACGGAATTATGATAAATGTCCGAAATCAAAGTGGAAGATAATTTTTGTGAGCGTATTAATTGGGAGTTGGTTATCAAAAAAGGTGATATCGAGATTCGATCAGGTGAGTTTCGTTCAGATAGTAAAGAGGCTACATTATTGGCATTGGATCTGATACGTGCAGGTATGGGGCTTTTAAATAACCACGAATTATACGAATAAAATCTTTAAGAGCATAATATAGTTTTTTGCCTTAAAAGAAAAGAGGTGAAATGAAAGAAAAAAAATCCAGAATTAAGTACATAAAACCTGAAGTTTTAGCTGAAAGTACAATAAAGATGTCACACTGTAATCCACGCAGCAAGCCAAGTGGGGCGCCTTGTAATCCACCAAAGCCTAATGGTAGATGATAAATGGAATTAAATGTTGTAAAAAAAATTGGTGAAGATGTAGGAGCTAATGCTGTTAGGTTTGTATTGAAGGACTATGACGAATACAAATCAAATGTTGGAGACATTCTCTATAACAAATCACACGTTTGGGTAAATGGCAAGAAAACTGATAAAGTTTTGAGTGGCTTGTGTTTTATTCTACTTAGTAAGCTTGACTGTGTATACTATTATGATAAAATATTCTATGTTTATAGTGAAGGCTATACATTGGGGGCCGATCTTGGCGAAATCATTATAAAAAACCCGATTGTTCTACATATAATAAATCAAATAGATTAAAAGGTAAACCGGCCAGGTACTTAAAACTGAAGGATTAATATGGGTGGAGATCTCTTTTTATTAATGGAAGAGGGAGAGATAGAAAAAGCTAAAATTTATCTTAGTAATATCTGTTTTGAAGGAGGTTCTAGTGAGCTGTGTATTTTGGCACCTCCTTTAGATGAGAGTTATAAGGATGACCCCGGTGATTGTTGGATAACTTTTGAGGGTGATGTAATTCATATAGGACATACAATGAATGAATTTAGCCGTCATTGGGCAACAGCTATAGCTTGTGGTATCCGTGATAATTTTAAAGTGAAAAAGTGTGCCTGGGAAAGTATCGAAGAGGGTAGTGAAGCCGATCATAGATATTTTCTTAAGATGCGTCCTTGTCAGGGGGCTATTTGTATAATAACGGAGGCTCAGGAAAGACACCCTGGATTTAAATCTAATCTTTTTGATAAACCCGAGGGGGATATAGCTGTTTATAAGAAGCTTCAGAAGCTTTATGAAGATAAAATAAAGAAATTATTTAAAGGAGCAAAAAGTGTCAAATAAGATAATTGCATTGACAGTAGCGCTTGAAAGGGATATTCCTGAAGATGACTGCCAAGATATTATTAATGCTATAAAAATGGTAAAGGGTGTTTCTGCGGTAGCTGTGAAGAAAACAGATGCTTCCTATTATTCGGCATTGGAACGGACTAAATTGGAAATTAAAAATAAACTTCTTGAGATATTGTGGTAGCAGATTTATGAAACCTCATAAACATATATTTGAGAGTGATGGTGGAAATTGTGAAATCTGTGATAAAACATGGATAGAGATTCAAGACGAAAATTCAAAGAAGAAAATACCATTGAGTCTTGATGAGTGTACCGATGATCAATTACAGGCAGAGATGGATAAAAGGAAAAGGAAGAGGAAAAAAATTAAAAGTCCTCGCCAGAAAGCTATCAGTGCTATTAACATTAAATCTGTAATTGATGCCTGTGAGGGTTACATCAAACAGCTTGAAGAAGACCCTGCCCCTGATAAACATTATGTATTCGAGGCTGCTATGACAGCTGTCTATGGCAGAGGTATATGGGATTTTATAAATGAGAGGTCTTAATTATTATGATAAGTTATGTTAGAAAAATTTTTAATGTAAAATGGCGATTAGATGTTCTTACCAATAAATGGGTCTTATCCTTCGGGATAGATATGGGGGCTAATAAATTTAAAAAAGGGAAACCTTGTAATTTCTTCGTTGAAGTGGGGGTGTTTTTCTGGACCTTTGGCTTCGAACTTGATTGGTGGTAAAGATGGAAAGTGGTTTTATTGCAGGTCTCTTAGGTGCTGTAGTGATGTTATTATTATGGGTTAATATTAATTTATCAAAGATACATGATATTTTGATAGAACAAAAGAAAAGAAGAATATTTAAAAAGGAGGAAAAATGATATCCCATAAAGTGTCTGATGTTAAAATAGCCGTCGAACCGGTAGAAGAGATGCCTGTAAAAAAGGCTATTCAGTTTATACTCAAAAAAGAAGTTGAAAGCTGTTCTAACTTTTCAGAATCAATAATCCCGGCGCCATACCACGCTCTCGTACATGCATCTCATATGGCCTATGGTAGTCACCGACCTCTGGTACTGTCACCGGATATTTTGTGGCTAACGATAGCTCAGGGGCTCTCTAATCATGTAAATAGCAACGCAGAGTTATTACGGAAGAAGTTTGTTAATTTTGAAGGTAAACAGCTTATTAGAATATTGAACAATGTTCTGAGGAAAGGTGTCTTGGAAAATCCCTGGCAGGATGTCTTTGAGCAATTCTCAAAAGAGATAATGAATCGGATCGGGATAGATAATCATAAAAATATAGTACAGACATTCACTACAACAGGATTAGTGGAAAAGGCCGCTAATGAGATTGTCCTGATGGATGCTATGAAGAGTTACTTTGATTATCGTGTCAGGACGTTGTGTGGGATCCCAGAAGTCATTCTTGAGGGTACTGCAGGGGATTATGCCCTTATAAAAGAAAAAGCCGAGAATATTGGTAATGAATACGGTATGGAGTGGTGGATGGAGAAGTTATTTCCTGTTCTTACACGAATAGCTGATGTAGCTGCCGGCCGGGAAGATACCGATCTGTGGGAAAACTGGTATAAGGTAGGTGGTGGAAGTGGGGGTCCTTATATTTCCGGTCATATCACAAAGTTCTTTCCTTATCTCAAGAATTGGAGGGAAGGAAATAAGTGCTCAGAAAGGAATGAGCTCAATGAAAGAGGTCATATTACTTCGGATGAATTCCCTTCCTCATTATGCCAGGTTCCTTTTATATGGGAATACTTTGAGCGGGAATTCAATATGTTTTTTATTTCTGGATTCGTAGGTATTACCCAGGATAAGCAAACCATGGCAGTACGTCCGAAAATAGGTTGGGCTGTAATGGATAAGGATGCCCCCAATGATACGAATTATATCCGGATTTGTGGAGTTTGTAAAAAGGAAAAATCATGGCAGGAAATTGTAGGTGCTCGTGATACTCTGGAAGATAGTGACTATAAAAAACCGATTTGTCATAATTGTTATTTTAATCTTCCGGGAAAAGAAAAACGAAAAGAATATTATGAAGATTAAGAGGTAAAAATGAAAACATTTAGAGAATTTATAAAAACAGTAGTTAAAGAGGGGCTTGTAAAGGCAAGTAGTGGTAACGCTTCTTATCTGGAAAATGATCAGGTTTGCATAACTAGAAGCGGTGTATGGTTCGAGGACATAAATTCTGAAGATATTCTTTTAATAAATAGAGAAGGTGAATTACAAAAATTATCAAAATTTTTACCCTCAATTGAATATTCTCTTCATCTTGGTATATATGATGTAAGAAAAGATGTGAATTGCATACTTCATTGCCAGTCACCTTATGCGACGGCTTTTTGTTGTTCTCCTAAATTGAATGTCAATCTTTTATGTGTTATTCCTGAGATACGTTACTATTGTAAATGTATCTCTGTCATTGATTGTTTTATGCCTGGTTCTTTAGAACTCTCTAGAGATGTATCACGAGCTTCTTGTGGTAATGACATTATTCTGTTGAAAAACCATGGCCAGGTAATTTTAGGAGAATCTTTTGAAGAAGTTCTTCAGAGAGCTATCTTTTTGGAGTTGGCAAGTAAAATTGTTATGTTAAATAATTTCTATGTGAATATAATATGATAATAACTGTTAGGAAATAATGCATTATAAAGGACTTCTATTTTACAAAAGATTTGGTTACGATTCTTGTAAACAGTACTATCATGTATTACGGGTAGAATTTTTTTTCCCTTTTATAAGTTTTTATAGAATTGAGAATAAAAATTGGGATTTGAATATTTTATTTAGGAGATTAGAATTACAGTTAGAACTCGAAGCAGGTTTGGATAAATTTTATAAAAAGATAGAATTTTAATTTTAAATATAAGGATATAACAATGATCGAAAAAATTCTTTTTAGTTTTGTTATTCTTTTAATTGCAGCGTGGATTTTATGCGTTGTCCCCTATCTTCTTTATGGAAGACTTTTCCGGATAAAGTTTCTTGGAGATTTCTATTGTAAAATAATGGGATGGCATTCACATAGCTATGATAATACACATTACCATCCTGATGATCCACTGAAGTTCCAGGAATATGCTAAATGCCAATGGTGTGATTTTGAAGGTATGATAGATAGTCAGGGGAATTTGTTCTGATGAGAATAAAAAATGTGAAGACTGTTGTAAAAGAAGAAGGCTATGGGAATTGTCCTGATTGTGACTGGTATAATGACCCTGAAGGTTGTAATGTTAAAAGGGACTCTTCGGTATGTAAACTTAACAAAAGACCCAGAAAAAATGAAGATAGATATTCATAAAAAGGATCTATGGTGGCTCCGAGAAGCCCTTAATAAGTCTATTGATTATATGGAAAGTCAACCTAATCCTTCAGCTTTTGCCCGGACACCAGAAGTTGCCCGAAAAGTGAACAGGAAGGTCACAAGAGCTATTAAGAAGGCCTTCGGACATAAGATGGATATTGGTGATAATCAGAAGAATTATGAATAATGGGGAATGTGATGAGCTTAGAATTAATTTATGCCACGGATCTTCATGGGGACATAAAGAAGTATGAGGATGTATTTGCTTATGCTAATAGATACGATATAAAGCTTATACATCTTGGAGCAGATTTATTGCCTAAAGGCGAAGGTATGCTGAAGGCTCAGAAAAAATTCATTAAAGGGTATCTGAAGAATTTTTATGTCAGATGCCATAATGAAGGTATCAAGGTTCTGGCTTTTTTTGGTAATGATGATATCTATACTCGTAAGAAATATTTTATTCAAAGTATCGGTGAATACGGGGATCTCCTTGATGAAGTGCCTTTTAAAAAGAAAGGCTATTCATTCAAAGCTTATGGTTATGTTCCTGACCACCCTTTTGGACTTAAAAATGGTGTGAAGCTGGATAACAAATTTTCTAAACCATCAGAGTTGTATCCAAGGATAATTCCTACAACTTATGAAGGAAAGATATATAGGGTGAAGAAGTTAACTGATCCTGTAGATGTAAATGAAAAGGGTGTTTATACGATAGATGATCTCAGTGAGTATTTTAAGAAAAAGGGCACCATAGAGGATGACTTAAAAAATATTCGAATAGGTAAGAAAACTGTCATGGCTATTCATACTCCTCCCAGTCACGTTAATCTGGATGTATGCCCGGGTTTCCGGAGAGTGGGATCTGACTCAGTATTACATTTCATAGAAAAAAAGCAGCCTTTATGCGTTCTCTCAGGCCACATCCATAGGTGTGTAGAAATGGGGGAGTGGAAGACCTATATAGGTAAAACTTTGGTCATTCAACCGGGACAGGCTGACAAACAGACTACTATGGTTCATGTTGAAGTGGAAGATAATTATGTTGATGCTCAGATAGTGGTGGGTGTGAAATTTGATTGGGTTTAAAGATCTCAAGAGAGGTGATTTGTATAAAGTTACTTTTTCTTTTGAGAGATATACAGGATACTATGATAATGCACTATCCCCCCGAGTTCGTATAATAGAAGGTCGGGGAAATTATTTTGTAGCACTGTTTAGAGGATTTACAATAGATGTATTGTATAAAGGAACACCTATATGGGATGTAGTAGCAGCTCCAATGAAATTTGAAGGGTCTCCTGAAATAGCATGGGGATATATCAAAAAATAGAATTTTTTAATAAAGAAGATTTACCTTTGTATGTTAATAATTATACAACGGTATTTTTTCACAAAATAATGATAGGAGAATATGAATATGAATGAAAAAAAGGAAGAAGAAAAAAAGAAAGAAGCTATGTCTTTTAGTGAATTTCAGGAGGATGAAGTAGCGTCCTATTTCTCAAAAATAATGTTAGGAGAGAGTGATAAAGTTCATCAAGGGCTTGTTTTAGATTTCCTTCAAATGTTCACGGTAATGTTCTATAATGTCTTTGAGGCATTTATGGAGGATTTATATAAGGATAAAGATTCAGCTTATAAGGAAATTACTAGAGAGTTTCCTGATTATGTGGTAGGATTATGGCTGGAGAGAATAAAAAAACAGACTGAAAAAGATCTTAAAGAATATGATAAATATACGGGATCGACTGATACAGGGAAGCTTATGGGTAACCTCTTTGGTAATATGCTCGGGATAAAAGAGAAATTGGAGAGTTATTTACAGAAAGCTGATAAAGTAGGTGAGATGTTTCGAGAATCTCTTAAAAGCGGAAGGACAATCAAAAAGGATGTGTGATAAAAATAAAGAGTTCTGGGAAACGAATCATAAAACAAATAATCGGTATTGGTTAACTGATTCAGAACCGGATTATGTTTATAAATTACACGATTTAAATACCATGCTAATGATACTTACTCAAAATATACTTGAAGTTGGTGTGGGTACCGGTAGATCTATAATTAGATTGGCTGAAATAGGGCATCAGGTTTATGCTGTTGATATCTCGGATTCAGCTCTGGAAAAAATAAAGTGCTTTGCTACAGCTATTCAAATTCATGAGGGGCATGTGTGGCCTAAGAATAAGATAGATATAGCTCTTTGCCATCTGGTATTCCAACATTGTGATGATAATGATTTCCGGTACATAATCCGGAAGGTCTTAGAGAGTCTAGCGCCTGATGGCTTCTTCTCTTTTCAATCTGCGGATGCTGAGGAGCATAAATTGGGTGAAAGTTGCCGACAGTTTATGGCAGAGGGTCATATATTCTTCAGGTCGAAAGATACAGTAATAAAGGTTGTTGAAGAGGCCTGTGGAAAAATAGTTAGTATATCAGAAGACATTGTACATCCTAATGAATGGGATATTGTCTGGAATATTTTTAGAGTGAGGAGAGCATAGTATGAAGTGTCATAAATGTGGCCATGAAATGGAGCAGGATAAATCCGGATTTAATTGTGATCATTGTGAAATGTATTTCGTTAATCGATATATGTATGAGGTCATTCTTGATTATGATCTTTCTGGAATACCTCAAGATGTCCTTGACAAGGGATTTGCTGAATTTCTTGAATCAGAAAAAAAGTTAGAAGAAGACACAGTAAAATAGTAAAGAGCTTGGTATAATATATAAGACTTTTAGTCTATAATTGCCTTTAGAAAAATAAAATTAGAAAGTTATTGACAAGGTTCAATTTATTTAGTATTATATAGGGGTCATAAAAATTATTACATGAATTTAAAGGAAAATTTATAATGACCCAGTTAAATACCTTAGACACAAACACAAATTTGAGGCGATTGCCAATAGCGGCAGATAGCTTTAAATGCCTGTGTTTATCCTTTAGTATGCTCTATTCAATTAGAAAGCATTCAAGGGTGAGGTCTATGGTAAACTGAAACTAAGAATCATAAAATCAGAATAAGCCAAAGGCCTCACCTCGAAAGAAGTGAGGCCTTTTTTTGTTGTTTAACTCTATCGGAAAGGACAGTCAAAATATGGACAAAGATGGTTTTATAGACTTTACAAATGGCTGTCTAGCTGAGAAGGCTTAGCGGTAGACCGAAAATCTACAGAGGACAGTTCGATCCTGTCGGCAGCCACCAACGCCGCTTTAGCTCAGTCGGTAGAGCAAGGGACTGAAAATCCCTGTGTCCGCAGTTCAATTCTGCGAGGCGGCACCATGTCAAGCGGTTGTGGTGGAACAGGTAGACACAATAGTTTCAGAGGCTATTGGAGAGTATCTCCGTGCAAGTTCAAATCTTGTCAACCGCATTATAAAGAAATATGAATGACTATTTAAAAAATAGAGACAAGGTTAAAGCACCAAAGCAGGGTAAATTTTGGTGCTTGAAATGTGATGCCTATTTAGTACATGAAGATCAGAAGTGTCCAAAATGTGGAACTGTAAATAGAGGAGTAATGAAAGGTCGATTTAAAAAAATCAAATATAAGGGATTATAAATTATGGACGTATAGCCAAGTTCGGTTAAGGCACTGCTCTGATAAGGCAGGATGCCCTGGTTCAAATCCAGGTACGTCCACCAGTAAATAACGATCTTTTACATAGAGGTAATGATGTTCTGGGTAATACAAAACAACCTTTTTAAGGAGAAGGCATATAAGAGTCTGATAGAAGCGATTGAAAGGATGGGTTTAGATCACGCGATCGTAAAGGTTGTCCCTTTTGTTGGTGATATTATTCCTGACATAAATCCTGAGAACCCTGTGATAGCGATCGGGGCTTACTCACTGTGGAGAGCAGCCAAAAGGAAAGGATGGAAACCTGGAGTATTTGTAAATGAGAATTTTACATATCCGAAATTTCAGGAGCACTACGGAGATGAGTTATTGAATAATGATTGCCGTATCAGTACTCTTGAGAATGTGGCTCCGAGATATGACGAATTCTTCTTGAAACCTTGTAAAGACAGTAAAGTGTTCTCAGGGGAAGTGATGACCTGGGAGAAGTTTAATAAATGGAGAGATGACATTTTAACCTTAGGATGGGAGGGTACAGTAACGGGAAACACTTGTGTAGTGCAAGCTCCCGTAAAAGAATTTACCGTGAATACCGGTTCTTTGTAGTTATGGGAAAGATAATTACCGGTTCTCAGTACAGGGTAGGATCCCGGGTGTTTTCGACAGAATGTCATGAAAGGGATGTTATTGAATATGCACAGAGAATGGTTGATTTATGGTCACCTGATGTAGGCTTTGTTATGGATGTAGCATTAACTCCTGAAGGTTTTAAGGTCATAGAGATTAACTGTTTGAATGCATCCGGTTTTTACGCCTGTGACATGGGTAAAGTAGTGAATGCATTGGAAGAAACATATAAATAATGCCCAAGTGGTGGAATTGGTAGACACGCTGGTTTAAGGGACCAGTGGGGGTTACCTCGTATCGGTTCAAGTCCGGTCTTGGGCACCAAAAACCAATGCCCGTATAGCTCAGATGGATAGTAAGCAACGCCCTTTTAAGGCGTAGGTCCCTGGTTCGAGCCCAGGTGCGGGTACTAATTTTGAATATAATGGAGGTTCAGATGAGGCAGAACTCATTGTTTACTAAACAGGAGTGGTGGTTGGCTTAAAAGGTCTGTGGCTTCGGTCACAGGCTTCTGGGTCTGTGGCCAAGTCAGGTACGGCTTCCGGCTTTTAACCGGAAAATCGAAAGTTCGAATCTTTCCAGGCCCACCATTTGTAAATGCTCCCGTAACTCAGCGGTTTAGAGTCGTGGATTCTTACTCCATTGGTCGAAGGTTCGATTCCTTCCGGGAGTACCATAAATTTTGGACAGGTATGAATAAGTCTGAACAGGTGTGAAGAAGTATTATGGAATTAAAACGAGAACGATTAACATGCCCGGAATGTCGAGCCCGATTATGGTTTGAATTGTTTCAAGGTATGAGGGTAGTAGAGGATGGAAAATTAAAGGCTATGTGTCCGAAATGTAAGGAATATTACACTATGCCGGCTAAAGATAAATAACGGAGAGGTACGGTAATAGGTAACCGACCAGTTTGCTAAACTGACGTCCGAAAGGGCTTCGGAGTTCGAATCTCCG
>Ga0307378_10002016_pt1 | contig 31932 bp, 30 predicted proteins | sample UN1MG_FD_202238 | JGI IMG/M metagenome (GOLD analysis project Ga0307378, IMG submission 202238) | Soil microbial communities from Risofladan, Vaasa, Finland - UN-1 | ecosystem: Environmental > Terrestrial > Soil > Coastal area > Acid sulfate soil | place: Finland: Risofladan, Vaasa | collected... | reverse complement strand
TCTTGAACCTGTCGTGGATAGTGAGGTCCTGGGTAATGGCCACTGCGGCATGCTTCTTCTTATGAGGGTCAATTCCAATGATTAAATATCCCTCGGGTACTTGCTTAAGCTTCCTGGCTGCGGTATTTTTCATTCCGGGATGGCTCCTTCTACTCTAAATTTGTGTACTTCCGGTACCTTTCTATTGTAACCGGAGTCATCTTCTTCTGTTACTCAATATACTAATCCGATGAATTGTGTTCAGGACACTGTCATGGTGTTAACCTCCACGGCTCAACCTTAGGTCGCACCTGGGCTACTGGCCCTTACTTGCTTGCCATAATGAGCTAATATCGAAGGAGGCCACCTTACTCGCAAGCGTACACAGTGTTTGCGGGCGTGCATCTCAAGGTGACAGGAGGTTCGGTGATATGGCTGATATTGTGTCGGCCCTTTCGGAAGGACTGGAACGCTCTGAACCGAATACAGAGCCATCAGCTTCAGCCCTCCTGACTAACCTAGTAGAAGAAAGCGCCTATGTTGGTGAGGTGTATTCACTGGGTTACGAAGAAGCCCTCGTCTAGATTCATGACCATCACCGCCAGCAAGTAGGAGGAATACCGGCACTGTCCTTTCTCATTGCCACGCGTGTAGTCCCTTCAAGTTCCATTGACGTCAGGCAAGAGGATGCCTCTGTGATACTGCTGCGGGTCCTGGACAAGGCGAACCTGCCGAACGCTGATGAGGCCTTGCGCGTCAGGGTGGAAAACGCCCAACGTGTGAGTGGTGAGATCGACAAGAACTGGGGCGACCGCAGTGTTATGGATCCGACCACCCACAACCTGTTGAGCTATGCAGGTGTTCGTTGCCGCGTGCTTGGGACATACTACGTGTCGAACGTATCTGCGGAAGGTGAATCGGTTTTCCAGTTGTCGTTTGGCTCGGATCTCAGTAATTACTATCCGAATCGTGGGCTAAAAGTGTTCAAGCCACGTGGCAAGGTCCTGAAGGCAATCGTCAACTATCGTGGCTCGTACGCCGACGAGGAAACCTCCAGTTACACTGTTCGAATCGGGGATGTACGCTACGCTTCCACGCACAGGCCATTCCAACAAATCGATGGCGTTCCGGTGAGCATTACTCCGCTTGACCTGTTGGGTCAGAAGACGGCTCTCTTCGGTATGACGAGAACGGGCAAGTCAAACACGACGAAGATTATCCTCAAGTCTATTTTCGCCCTGCGGTGACAAGTCGGTGAGAGGCGCATCGGACAGATTGTCTTTGACCCCAATGGCGAATATGCCAACGAGAACGAACAGGATGCTTCCGGGGCGGACCTGAACCCCGAGGCAATCAAGAACGTCTGGAAGTGCGGCCCAGATGACAGGCAAGATGATCTGAAGGAAGAGGTCGTAACCTACGGCATAACAGGGCATCCTAACGACCCTAACCGCAAGCTCATGCTGTTGAACTTCTATCATGATGAGAATCTGCAGATAGGGAAGGACATCATAAACAACTCGCTTCCTAAGGAAGGGGTGAGATATGTAGACAACTTCAGGGATGTGGCCTTTGAGCCGCCAGCCGCGGATGACCATTCCGCCATGACACGCCATCGAAGGCGAGTCCTGTGTTATCGGGCGCTCCTGTACAGGGCCGGCCTGGAGCCCCCAAGCGGTCTGCGGCCGGACACCTCGCGTCTTTTCCACCAGGACTTACTGGCCGCCATGGAGGACGACTCCCAGTGTGAAAGGGGGACCGATCCGGCTGGTTACGGGACGTGCGCCGTAATCCTGAGGAAACCTTCTCCCTCGTGGGGGGAGATGGCTCAGGCCTGCAAGACCCTTCGCGATTACATCTCTGACCGGGCTTCATCCTTCGGGTCGTTCGATGCGGAGTATGTACAGACCAGTTCCTCGGGGTCGTGGGCGGATGATGATCTAAGGAAGATTCTGGAGATGTTCAACTACCCGAACGGCTCACGCCTCGTGGGGCGTGTAAAGGAGCAGCACAACTCGTCGGTCTCCTCTGATTACGCCGAGGACATCTATCAGGACCTCGAGAAGGGGAACCTTGTGATTGTTGACCAATCCAGTGGGAACCCTGAGTTGAACAAGGCGAACGCAGATAGGGTCATGCGCTCTATCTTCGAGGCAAATCAGATGAAGTTTCGAAACGCGCAATCACCAACTGAGATACTTGTCTACGTGGAAGAAGCACACAATGTCTTGCCGTCCTCTCGCGAGCTTGATCTGCATGACGTATGGGTACGTACTGCCAAGGAAGGGGCAAAGTACCATATCGGCCTCATGTATGCCACTCAGGAAGTGAGCTCTATTCAGCAGAACATCCTACGGAATACAGCGAATTGGTTCATCGGGCATCTGAACAACACCGATGAGACCAGGGAGATCAGGAAGTTCTACGATTTCGCCGACTTCGAGGCTAGTATCCTGCGAGCTCAGGACAGAGGGTTCCTTAGAGTGAAGACACTCTCAAACCCCTATGTCATTCCTGTTCAGATTGACCGCTTCTCCATAGAGGCTACGACGGCCGAGGGGAAAGCCGATGCCATATGAAGGCGAGTATGCTGGCTACTCCCCGCTCCGTCGCATTGTAGAATCACAACGCGTTGGTCAACTTCTGTCTAGATCCCGTGTGTACAACCCGAGTAATGGCACTTCAGCCGCTCCATCTCCTTCCGCGATTCCCTCGTACACAGGTCATGTGCCAAGATTCGTCGTCGCCATCGACGGCAGCAATCTGGAGGTACCAGTCGTCAACGAGTATCCGGGAGCCAGAGTTGGCTACTGCACGGTCGCCAGTGTTCTTATAGATCTTGAACTGGTTGACCAGCTTGACGAGCACCGCCCGGTTGATCCAAAGAGATTCCGGGAGACTGAGAAAGCATCCACCATTGATGCTGCATTACCAGGTAGCAACGTGGTCACACGAACACAGGAATCGGCGCGAGTGTCATTTCGGGAGGAACTGCATGACCTTCTCACCACCGAAACTCTTGATGAGGAAGATGGGGTTCCCCTTGTCCAGACGTATGAAGCGCTCCTGTCGCTGAAGCCGAGCGAACATCCCCAGTCGTGTCCCTACTCTGACTCAGATGGTTGCGAGATATCGTTCAACGTACCCTGCGGATGCACCAAATGCCCAGGATGCGGCCGGCCCATATTCTCAACTGATGCTCTGCGAATCCATGAGAGATTCAATGACCTCGGCAGCAACGGTGAGACATTCGCATATGTCAGGCAGGTTTGGGAACGCCTCGTTCTGATCGACCTGTTGCGAGCGTTTGAACGCCATGGTTGGCTTGACAGAGCTGACAGAGTCGCGTTCTTCATCGACGGTCCGTTGGCGGTGTTCGGTCCGCCGGCTTGGTTGAGTGCCGCCATTAGTGCTGAGCTAAAACGCATCAATGCAGTCGTACGGACCAGCACCGGCTCCGACTTGACCATTGTCGGAATCGAGAAGACTGGTGAATTCGTGACACACTTTGACGAGCTTGATGAAACCGAAGTGTCCGGTGAAGTTCTCTTCGGGCCAAGAACCTACCTAATGCTGACAGATAGCTACATCAAGCAGCGCATCCATCAGTCCTCGAGCCCGCGCCCCTATGGTCAAGACACCTATTTCGGTAGAAAGTTCTTCTACAAGGCATCCAAGGGGGCGCGTATAGTCGCCAGTATACCTTTCTTGAATGAGGCCCAGGATACGATCGACTCAGATGCTGTTTCGCTCTATCCCAGCTTCGAAATAGTCTGTACTCTTCTGGACCGACTCGCCTGTTCCCGTTTCCCGAATGCGCTGACACCTATCGTATCGGCACACGCAGAGGCTTCCATCCCTCTGAACTTGGGATCCAGAGTACTCAGACAACTTGCCCAGGCGCTCATGGTGACAGAATGACGGCGACGGGATTGAGATTCGACACCGCAGAGAAGAGGTGGGCTGGCATAGGCCCCTACTACGCCATGTTTCCCACGCGGTTTGCCGACGAGGTCATTCGGCAATACACGGAACCAGGTGACCTCGTTCTCGACCCATTCGCTGGCCGTTCTACGGCCGTCTATAGTGCGGCTACACAGGGACGCGTCGGCGTTGGAATCGAGCTGAATCCTGTGGGCTGGGTATACGGAAAAGCCAAGCTGTCTCCAGGGCCTCAGCGTACGGTTGAACAGCGACTTGCCAAGTTGGCCACTGCCGCCTCCGGATACGCATCTACTGCTACCGAGATGCCAGAATTCTTCCACTACTGTTTCAGTCGCGACGTTCGCCGCTTCCTTCTTGCGGCGAGAAGTATGCTGGATTGGCGACGGCGAGCTACGGACTGGACGTTGATGGCGCTGCTACTTGTCTACCTACATGGAAAGAGGCACGATTCCCTGTCGAATCAGATGAGACAGACCAAGGCCATGTCTCCTGAATACGCGATCCGCTGGTGGAGAGACCGTGGTCTTACACCGCCAGAGGTGAACCCTGTAGAATTCATGCAGAAACGTATCAAGTGGCGGTATTCGAAGGGACGACCCAAGACCACCAAGAGCCGGGTGTATCTCGGTGAATGCACCGAGCTGTTGACGAGACTTCGTGGTGGGGTGCTGAAGGAGAGGTCAGTTCGCCTGCTCCTGACGTCACCGCCTTACTTCGGTGTCACTAACTACCACTACGACCAATGGATACGCCTCTGGCTGCTTGGATTCTCACCTGAGCCGAACAGCAGAATGGGTCGTCACCGAGAACGTTTTCAGGATCCCAGTCGATACGTAAGTCTGTTGAATACTGCGTTTCGCAAGGCAGCCTCATTGTTGGCCGACGATGGAATCGCATACGTGCGCACTGACACTCGAGAGTTCACCTACTGCATAACGCTTGAGATTCTGGGCGACGTATTCCCTGGCAAGAGGCTTACAGTGCTGGATAGGCCTTTGTCGAGGTCCACCCAGACGCATCTATTTGGAGTCGTATCCAACAGCAAGGGCGAGGTCGACCTCGTGCTGGAACCGGCATGACTACCTACGGGCCTGGACTCGGGCCTCTCTTCGCGTTTTCAGACGACCTCTTCTCATACCTGTCGATTAGCCACCGCATCTCAATGAACATTCTGACGGAATGTGCAATAAGCCATCATTGGCCCGGGGAAAGACCATCAGCGAACCTGACGCCATTGACGATCCTTACTGTAGACGTTGTCCTCTGTCTGTGGCTGAGTCCCCTGCCGGAGTATCTCCGTTCCAGAGCAGGCAATCATTGCGGTGAATAAGCACCTGTCCAGAGCCCGGTGAAGAAGTGGCGCGCATTGATGCCCAGTACCCTGGTGTCATAGCCGCCTTCCTGCACTACCACTGTCGGCAGGTGTAGCACTCCGACCATTTTGCCGTTAACCTCGAAGTCCCTGGCTACCAGGTCCCAGCTGCCCGTCGGGTCTTCTCTTGCTGTATCCAGGCCGAGGGCAACGACCAGGAAATCTGGCCGGAATCTTTCGACTCGCTTCACAGCCGTGCTCAGGGCCTGCCGGTAGCGCTCGACAGCGATTTTCTCAGGCAGGGGGATGTTCACGTTATAGCCTCTGCCGGCGCCGCTGCCTTTCTCTGACTGGAAGCCGCTGAAGTATGGATAGGCGATACTGGGGCGCCCGTGAATCGAGACCGTCAGTACATCCCGGCGCTCATAGAAGATGTCCTGCTGGCCGTTACCGTGATGGTAGTCAATATCCAGTATGGCCACCTTTCCGTGGCTGCTGAGGTACTCTGCCGCAGCTGCCGCCGAATTGAAGTAGCAGAATCCTCCGAACGCGCGGCGCTCGGCATGGTGGCCGGGTGGTCTCACCAGGGCATAGGCAAGACGATGGCCTTCGAAAATGAGCCTGGCTGCAGTGAGAGCGCAGTCCACTGCCCTTCTAGCCGCAAGGTAAGCGTTCCGGTTGATGGGTGTGAACGTGTCTATGCAGTAGTACCCGGCCCTGATGGGGAGGTCCCGGGGAGGCCGTGCGGCGTTGCGGATAGGAAAAACATACGGATAGATGGACTCGCCGGGTTCCAGCCGGGCGCACACCTTCTTGAAGTAGTTAACGAACTCATCAGCATGCACCGCTCTGATGCGATTCTCCGAGAAATGACGCGGCGGCACCCTTTCAAACAGCTCCGTGGTATCCAGTTCCTTCAGTATTGCGTCTATTCGGACCGGAGACTCGACGTATCCCCGTTCCTCCACGTGATGAATGCCGTGCCGGTCGTTGATGACGATGATAATGCGCTTGTCAGGTGGTATCGAGGCCTTCACCGGCGCAGGAATCTTCTTCCTCACATACCTGGGTTTCCTGAGCTGGACCGGATCGTCCTTGAATGATTCGACGACCATATCAACGTAGTCTGGCGGACATAGGGTGCCGTACTTCCGTTCCAGGATAGCCCTAACGACGCCACGTGCCATGTCCTGACCAAGCACACTGTCTATGCCCAGGTTATCGTATACAAGGTAGGGCGGGTTGTCATCCCCCGGCTTCAGCGGCGTCTCGTAGGCAGTATTGATGATAGGACGGGCTCCGTACCGCTCGTAGAAACGCAGACGGGCAGCGTTCTGCTTCCTCATCTCGGGATCAGGAGACAGCTTCGGGCTATCCGGCAGGCACTCGAAGAAGAGGCCGGTGGCGTTCAACGAGAGTGTCTCCTCACGTACCCTTTCGTAGAGGGCACCGCCGATGCCTCTACCCATCCGTCTCTCGGCAGTGGAGATGTAGTCCAGGTAGCAGAAATGCAGGACCGGTTCGTGGAACAGCAGGGCAAACCCCTTCACCCGCTCCTTCTGGTCTTCGGCCACGAACAGAATCGAGCGGAAGCGGTACTTGAGCGGGTTCCGTAGTTGTTTGGGTAGCTTTGCCACGTCCCGCCGGGAAAGGCCAGGGAACTGGCTCTGCAGAATCTGCTGGGCTTGGGTTATTGCTTCTTTGTTTGCCGGTGTGGTGTCATCATAGACCCGACGAATACGGAACATGGCTATTTTTCTCCAGATAGGTCAGTATTCAAGCTAAGAGGCAAGGGCTAATCATAATCTCACTATAATGACAGTATAATATCCTGACCAGCTATCCATATCTTACCAGCCACATCGTTGAGACTACCCTTGCCTGCTACCCACCCAGTCTCTTCTGGAGGGTCAGTCTATCATCACCGGGTGCGTAGAAATCCGGTATACGGGCAACCAGTTCGTAGCCATGATACAGATGAAAGCGCATGGTCTTCTCGTATTCCGGCCGGGAGGATGTCTCAATCAGGGCGAGCCTGCCCCCTGATTCCACGATCCGACTCTCAGCCTGTGCCATCAGCCTGCCGCCAATACCCTGTCCCTGTCTTGCCGGCAACGTTGCCATCCAGTACAGGTCCCACGTCGAATGGGTAAGCGGTGTCGGGCCATAGCAGATGTAGCCGACGATACTGCCATCAACCTCAGCCACAAGCACGTGATACCCGGACCCGGAAGGGCTATGCAGGTAGCTATCGATAACCTCCCTGGCAACGGCTACGTCATCGTGACTGAACTCAGGGATGGTATCCAGGATGCCGAAGAGCGGCGCCCTGTCGTCACGACCCATCGGACGGATGATGCATGTCATTGTCAGCTCCGCTCCAGGGCGATTTCCGTGATCGTGCGAATGAACTGGGCATACGTCATTCCGGCCGCCTCCGCCTGGCGCACCGCCCCCGAGCCTGGGGATATGTCAGGGTTTGGATTTACCTCCAGCACATTCATGCGTCCCTTTCTGTCTGCTCGCAGGTCTATCCTGGCATAACCACGGCATCCCAGCAGGCGGAATACGTGCAGCGCCACTTCTTCGATACGAGCCCTGTCACCGTTCGTGATTCGAGCCGGACAGACAGCCTTCGTGCCTCCATATTCCGGACTGGTGGGTTCCCATTTGGCGGCATAGGTGAGGATTCTGGCTGCCCCGGAAGGCAAGTCGTAGTCTATCTCGGATACAGGCAGCACAGACACATTAGAATTGCTCAGAACGGTGACATTGAACTCCCGGCCGTCAATGAATTCCTCCACCAGCGCTCTGCCGCCATAGGAGTCGCTCACTCGTGCCACCTGCTCCTTCAGTGCACACGGACTGTCCACCACGCTTTCCTGGGATATACCATGGCTGGCATCCTCTCCGCAAGGCTTAACGATGCAGGGATATCTCAGCCGGAAGGCTGAGACTGTCTCCGAATTAAGCACCTGGAACGCAGGCGTGTCAATGCCGTCGTACCGCAGTATCTCCTTGACCCTGGTCTTGTCCAGGCCTAGCCTCAGCACCGGGGCAGGACAGCCGGTGTGGGGTACGCCGAGCGTCACCAGCACGTCGGCTATTTCGGCCTCGGTCTCCGGGCAACCGGAGAAACCCTCGAAGAGGTTGAATACCAGGTCCACGTCCAGGGACTTCAGTCTTGCCACAGCTTCTTCAACAGGAGGCTCCAGCGGTACCGACACGACCTCGTAGTCCAGTTCACTCAGGGCGATGGAGACCGCCTCAACTGCATCCAGAACGCCGGCGACAGCCTGCCGCTCGCCGAGCTGGTCATAGCGCGACGGGGATACTGCATTGTGGATAACGGCTACACGCTGGCGCACTGAGGGTACCTCCGTAACGCCGCGTTCAGTATGCCACCGACCAGCTGCGAATGACTCCAGCCCATTGCGGTTGCCATGATATACAGGTCGCTGTGGGTCCCCAGTCCTGGCAGAGGGTTTATCTCGATGAAATAGGGCAGTCCCTCGGGACTAACCCTGAAGTCCACTCGGGCGAAATCCCGGCACCCCAGCGTCTCGAAGGTTCTCAGGCTCAGGGAGCTGATTTCCCCAATGACCTCTTCCCCGACCTGAGCAGGACATTCATAGTCGACCAGGTTCCTCCAGTCCCGCTTGACCTCCAGTGAGTAGACGAAATAGTCGCGCTTCTGCCGGGGGACCACGCGCATTACGCCGACCACGGCGGGAGGAGAATTGCCTACCACGCCCACCGTAACCTCGTCCCCGGAGATAAACTCTTCAACCATCATCGGTTGCTGATAGCAGTCCAGGAGATCACGCACCAGCCCCTCCGCCTCCTTCGGGCTCTCCGCCAGCGAAGTGAGACGAATGCCCTTGCTGGAACCTTCACAGGCCGGCTTGATGATGACCGGGAAGGAGAAATCCGTCCATGGTGCTCCACCAAACGCGCTGCTGCTCTCGATAACCCGGAAGCGGGGCGTGCGGACACCGGCCGCGGACACCAGCGTCTTGGTCAGTGGCTTGTCGAGGCAGATGGACAGGGACTGAGGGTCGGAACCGGAATAGGGCACTCCAAGCATTTCCAGTATGGAAGGCACCTGGGCTTCCCGACTTCGGTAAGTGCCCCTCCCCTCGGCTATATTGAAGACGAAATCAACCGGTTCCTCAAGGATTCTCCTGAGGAACTCCCGGCCACCGCCGAGCATTACGACACCGTGTCCCTGGACTTCCAGACTTCTGGCGATGAGCTCCACGGTCTCCGCCGAGTCGTACTCCTCCAGGGCGTCCTCAGGGCCGCTAAGTTCCCGACCCACGGCTTCTTTAAGATCGTACGCTAACCCTATCCTCATGACGTGCTCCTCCCTGCCGAGCGGATCTCCGGGTCTCAGTGGTCATGGCGGGAACCGGTACCGCCACTGGACTGTCCGCACTCTCCGGGTGTTCCTGTTCTGTAGAGGCTCCGGGGTTACGAAAGCGAATGACCCTGCCCTTGTAGTTCCGCACCGTAAGTTCGCTTGCTGTCTGCGCCAGCACGTAGTCCGGCTGCATGGGCACCTTGCCGCCACCCTCAGGCAGGTCAATAACAAAGGTGGGTACGGCCAGCCCCGATGTGTGACCACGCATGCCTTCGATAATCTTCACGCCAACCTCTACCGGCGTCCGCAGGTGTTCCGTACCCTGCACCTCGTCACACTGGAAGAGATAGTAGGGGCGCACCTTGATCCTGAGCAGTCCGTGACACAGCCTCAACTGGGCCTCGACAGTGTCGTTTATGCCTTTCAGCAGGACGGACTGGTTGTTGACCGGGACCCCGCTCCTGAGAAGCCGGTCGCAGGCCGCCGCCGCCTCCGGAGTTATCTCGCGCTCATGGTTGAAGTGCGTATTGAGCCATATCGGCCCATAACGGGACAGCATGGCGCACAGCTCATCATCAATACGTTGAGGCAGGACAACAGGAAACCTGGTGCCTATCCGGATGATCTCGACATGCTCTATTACCCTGAGCCTGGAAATGATGTACTCAAGGTGACTGGTGGAGAGTGTCAGCGGGTCCCCGCCCGAGATGATGACATCCCTGACTGTTTCATGCCGGCGTATGTAGACCAGCATGTTGTCTATCTCCTCCGGGGTGCGTACCCAGCCGCCTTTGTGCCACTCTCTCTTCCTGGTGCAGTGGCGACATAACATCGGGCAGATATCCGTGAGTACCATCAGAACCCTGTCCGGATAGCGGTGCACCAGACCCGGTACCACGGAATCCCTCTTCTCCTCCAGGGGGTCTTCCGAACCCACCGAGCCCATGGTCACCTCCAGAATGGAGGGTACCGCCTGTCTCCTGATGGGGTCATCAGGGTCATGCGGACAGATGAGAGACAGATAGTAGGGTGTTATTGAGAGAGGGAACTTCCTGGTTACGAGCTTGAGGCGTGTTCGTTCTCGGGATGATAGAGGTATGTACCTGGCCAGTTCGTCAACGGTGGTGATGCGGTTGCGGAAATGCCACTTCCAGTTGTCCCAGTCAGCCTGGGGAGTATCGGCAAACAGTCTACGTGCAGGACCGTCTGCTCTGCCCGGAGGTTCTTCTTCAACCTCCTCCAGTGTACGGTCTCCTGTTGTCTTCACAATCATTCTCATTGTGCCTTTCACCTCGGTTCTCTCTATGATATACTCTGCCAACACCTGTCAGGATAGGGTTCGCGCAGCCATCCCCGTTCACCATTGTCTTCGACTCCGCCCGGTTAGATTGTCTGACATACACTTTACAGGAAGCATCCGAGCCAGAGCCTTGGATAATGGTTGGAATTTCAACAGAAAACCCTAAGACTATCATTAGAATTCCTGAACTGGGCCTCTCTGGATTGGTGAAGGCAGAAACTCACGCCTGCCCCTGGTGGTGTGGTGGTTGATCTCATTCCCTCTGCCTCAGTACTTTCTGGAGAGTGTCAGCTATCATCCAGAACAGGGGGACCCCGACTCGCCTCAGCAGACTCATAGGTCCACTGTACGGCTGCGGGCACAAGCGATGGTATGGCGATACCCGTCTGCCATTGCAGAGAAGGAAGAACCAACTCCAGCCTGTCTCGGATGCCAACCCACAGCAGGACGGGCTTCCCGAAGATAAGCCTGAGGGTACTCACCTTTGGCACGCGCCGTACCTCAGAGATTCTGCTAAGCGGCGAGGCAACGACAAGCCCCCGAAGCACGCCTGAAATCAAGAAGAGACAGAGCAGATTGCTGCCGAGGAGCTGCGGCAGCCTTGGCACCAGGTAGCCTCCCATCAGGGCACCGAGGCACATGGCAACGCCGTTGACGGCATTGAAGATGGCTATGCTCTGCGTCCGGCTCTCCCGCGGGGAGGCATCGTACAGGAAGTTGCTGCTGGCCAGGTTGAAGCCGGACCAGGCGAACCCTGACAGTATCTGGATGGGAATAAGGTAGTACACCTGCCTGCTCACCAGCCAGAGCAAAGGGACAAAAGGGATGAGGCAGGAGGTGATTCTCATAATCCTGGCATTGCCGGCCCTGTCTGCCCGCTTGCCCCAGACAGCCAGGAAGACGATGGTGGCAAGGACGGACGTGGCGTTGATAGAAATGTAGGTAAGATAGTCGAACCCCAGTTCACGGAGCATATAGACGGCGAAGAAGGGGCCACACATGCAGGTAGCGAAATTCACCAGCGACACGTACGCCGTGAACCGGCCCAGATTCGAAGACCACATCTTCTTCATTGTGCTCCGCAGAGTAATACGGTCCGCAGTTTTCCTGACCAATACAGGTTCATGCATTCTAGGTTCATTCATTCTATAGAGGAAGCACCATGAGGCCAGTCGAAACACGACAGCACCGGCGAAGATTGCGGAAAAACCGAGAAACGGCCTTCCGGTAGTCCATTGCAGGATGCCGCCGGCCGCGAAGGAGACGAAAAGCAGCACGAAATCGCACACTCTGCCTCTCAGGCTGAAATATTGACCCCTGGCGTTCTCAGGGACCAGGTCAGCCATCATGCTGCCCCAGGCAGGATTGGCCAGAGAGCCGAACACGGTAGTGAGCGTCATAAATCCAATCAGCCACCACACCTTGTTTCCCGGGAATACGTCGGGGATGAGCAGGACTGGTATCCACATCAAGGCATGCATCAGGACTACCGCCAGGATGAAGCGCTTGCGGCTCCCGGCCCTCTCGGTCAAACGGGGGGCTAGGAGTTGCGACAGTGCCATGAACAGGCTGGGGATGCTGGATAGCAGCCCGATTTGGCCGGTAGTAGCCTTGAGTGCCAGGGCAAAGGGTACAACGTAACTCTGGGTCATCCCGAGCATAGCTGAAGAGCAGGCACCATCCAGTATGCTGTTCTTCAGTGTTCGTCTTACGATGTTCTGTTGTAGACTGATACTCTTCATTTACCTGGCTATCGTTCACCTAAATAATACGGAAGAGTTGTGCTAGGCTCTTGGCCAACTCTCCCGTTCCTGGTGCAGGGGTTACAGAATGACAGTCGTGTCACCCTGCTTTCATCTGGGCCTCTGTCCTCGGTGGCGGGCGTTTATCTCCTCTTCATGTGCAGGGGTATCCTTCGATCGGCTACATAAGCCTCGCCCTCTCTATCAATGTATCCCTCAAAGAGCAGCATGTTCGGGTGTTTCTCCAGGTCTGACAGGCCTGCTATTGCCACGTTCTGCTGCTGCGCTATCAATGGACTGTAGATGCGGAAACGTCTCACCTGCTTGCCATTGACCGTGCTATCATAATCGAAGCAACGCAGCGTCTCCAGGTGTTCCGCCAGCAGTCCAAACCTGCGCATCATGCAGTCACGTACTGGCCGTGGCAGTCTCCTGGGGCTACCAGTGTGGTGAGGGTAGAGGTGCATCACGCTGCCTCCTGTCTTGTCGTAGGACCACCGGGGTTGTTTGCCAGGCGAGTGTGGTCGAACAGGAGTCGCCTCTGCCTCCAATCGAGCGTGCTGAGCAGTGCTAGCATCCCCTGCACGTCCTCATCGGAAGTCAGCGAGTACACCGGCGACCCGTTGTGGCATTGGACATCCACCAGCCCATTCTGAACCATATTTCCTAGCGCTCTTTCTATTTCTGACTTAGAGCACTCTGTTGCACAAAGGATAGCAAGCCTGTTGAACCGAGCATGGGTATGCAGGGCCCAGAACAAGAGAAGCTCCCGTTTGGCGCGAGTATCGCCGTACCTGTTCACAAATGCACCCAGATTGGTTGTCGTCTGCAAATCAAGTACGGTCATCTCTTCCCCCACACAGGATGGCGAGCGCGTCTGAGTCATAAACTTGCAACTGTTACGCGACATATGGTATAAGACAGCACGGGGATGTTACACAGATTATGTATCATGGCTATGTAGTGCTGATACCTCACTCATGAACAATGTATCATGTATCATGACTCATGTCAATAGGATTCCTAGTACCTTTGGCGTTGTTTTGGGAGTACTTTAGACGGAGGTCTTTGATTATGCCGGAATGGGCTTTCCTGACGAATCATGCCCTCGTTCTCAGCTATCTGGCAAAGCATCCCAGCATCACAGCGAGAGAGATGTCTATGGACATCGGCATCACGGAAAGGGCAATCCGCAAGATTATTGCTGACCTGGATGATGCTGGCTACATCAGAAAGAGGAAGGTTGGCCGGGGAATGCGGTACAGAATAGACCCGGACCTGCCAATGCGCAGTGATGCCCATGAGGATATTGGTGTTGGTGCTTTCCTGGAAGCCCTGGGGTGGAAGAGGAGGCGGCGACGGCCACGGACTGCCAATAGCAGTGGCGATGCCAAGACGTCCAAGCCTGACTGAGCAGGCACAAACCTCTGTTCTCAGCTTCGATTCGCCAACTGACTGCACAGAAGACTGCATTGGTTACTAAGTTGCTTGTAAAGGCCCAGGAGTCTCTGACTAACTCGTTCCGATCCCTCAGCAAGGCTCGTCCGTGTATCGAAAGTCGACGGACCAGGGAGTCATCAGGAATGTGCTACGTGTTTGAAGCTGCTCCGAACATGAAGAGGTACTTGGCATTGAGGTCCTATTGCACTATCCTCCAGACGGATTAGCCAGGGAGTACGGAGACCCACATGGCACGAGGAACTACTCCACCTCTAGCGATCTGCTATCCTTGTAGCTGGGAAAGTACTGCGAAGACATCTGGAAACAGAGCACGCACCCTAGAGACGCACAATCCTGACATTATCGCACTCGGGAGCAAAGGCCTTACCGCGATCGAGTCATTCATTATGGGCGGTGTAGCGGAAAGAGTAGCCAGATATGCCGACTGCTCGGTGCTGATCGGCAGGACTCCAGGATAGACGCCACTACGTTGGGGTCGGGGTATTGAGAGGAGCGAACAGTCGTCCAGGTGGACTCATCTGCAATCACTGTCCTGGTGATGGCGTTTCAGGATACAGGACCCTTCTGACCTCGGTGGCGGCTTCCGGCCCAACCGCCTCTGCGGCTGCCAGAGCGCCTTCAGCAGCCAGTGCTGCAGCCTCTTCTTCCTCAACATCGGCTGCTCGCGCCGCATCCCTGGCACTGTCAACCGCCTGCATGGCGGTCTGGCCAATATCTTTTCCTGCCTCGGCAGCACCCTGGACAAGTCCGTATCCAAGCCCTCGGAAAGTGTCCTGAGGGTCTACATGAGCGCGACTGAGAGCCCGTACGATACCTGCAACCGCCGGGTGGATCAATCGTTCCGTGTTTCTCACGGATGCCTCGCCGACAGCGTGGAGCACACCACGCGCCGCCTGCCGGGCTATTTCAGTACCTTGAGCCGAGGTAGCCTCTCCAGGCTTAACTACGTGTGTCAGTGTGTCTTCCACTGCCCTGGCAATGCCCGTTGCCGCTCTGCGGGCTTTCGCGCCGGCCAGGGTCGCCATCCTGGTGATATCGGCTAGCTGGTAGGCGGTTACGCCCAGCGCCACGTCAACGCCGGGGATATGTCTCAGATAGCCGAGGGGGAACCTGCCGACGAAGCGTAGGCCTGGTACCGAGCTCACGGCATGGAAGGTCTCGCCTGCCTGTGTCATCAATTCACCCAACACGACCTCCCGGCTAACTTCGCCCTCTTCACGGAGGGCGGCCAGAATAGTGAGTGTGACCAGACCGATGAGGAAAGCCAGGGCGAACAGGAAATCGAAGCCCGTCATATTCACGATCCCCAGTTGGATAGACTGCGCAGGGTCAATCCAGGTGAAGTCCAGGGCCACTGCCCGTACCCTGAAGAAGTCAGCGAAGAGACCGCCAACCAGAGGCCCCAGCCCGGCACCCAGACTCGATGCCAGGGAGGCCCCAGCCAGATACGGCGTTGACTGACCCTGGGGAGCAAGCTTCAGGCCTATGGTGCCCACGGTCAATGTGACTCCGGCGGCAGCCACCCCGGCGAAGATATGTAGTATCACCAGCAGAGGGATGGTGAGGGAGTACTGCTCCGGCATGGTAGTAAACGTCCATCCCAGGATAACCAGAAGGTAGAGTGAGACACACAGGGACAGAACCGCCTTACTGCCAAAGCGGTCGGCGAGGGGTCCCCACACACGGAGGAACAGTATGTTAAAAAGCTGACTGAGTACGCCGAGTGCGATAACCACTGTGAGAGACAATCCAAGCCGCTGCAGCATGTAGACGGCAAAGAACGGGATCGCCAGGTTGGAAGCGAAACCCCAGAAGAAGAGAAAACTCATCAGCTTTCTGAAGTTCCCGTCCCGAAGTGGTATGCCCAGCGTTTTCAGCAGGGAGGGCTGGGGGCCCGTTACCGACTGCATCAATGGCTCCGGCATGAATGACATGAAGATGGGGCTTGCCATCCCGAGGAAGAGAGCACCAAAGAGAAGCACATAGGTGTAGCCAAGCACGGCGCTCTCGCTCGAGGCCTGCCCTCGCCAGTAGTCCACAAAGAAGGCGGCACCAAGCCCGAAGACCACAGCCACTACCGTGGACAGGGCAAGGCGTCTGGAATAGAAGCGTCCCAGAATGTGCTGGGGTACCAGGTCACGAACCCATCCGTTCCAGGCGCAACTGGTCACGGCGGAAACCGCACCGCGTAGAGCCATTAGTCCCAGTAGCATGGAGATGGCGGCACCGCTGGGAGTGCCCATGAGAACCGGAATAAGCGCCATGGGGAACCACAGGAGCTGGGCGACGAACCAGGTGATTGTCGCTATGGCCTTCCGCCTGCGAACCTTCTCCACGAGCAGTATCGTGGGTATCTGGAGAAGCTGCATGATGAAGGGGATTGCCGCCAGGACGCCGATCTGGAGGTTGTTGGCACCCAGCGCAAGAGCGAAGGCCGCCAGAAAGCCGCTGGTGGTAATGCTACTAAAGCCCATCGAGGCCATGCCCTCACGGGTCATCAAGCGTAACCCTCGGGCTACGTCCTCATCAGAGAGGGTCGGCCTGGGCCTGAATATGCTCCCGATTCTCCCTAGTGCCCCCCACAAAGCTGCCATCGTTATTCTCCGAGTAGTACTATACCTGGCGACCATACACTTCTGCTGCGAGTTCGCCAAGGATCAATGCCGCTGCAACCGGCCTGCTAACGACTCTATGCTTCTGCGTGAGGGCTGAACTCGACGAAGCCCTCGTCCTGCTGCACAGCGGGCAGGGTCCGCTTGATGTCAGCTTTTCGCCACCCGGACGCGGCCAGCGTCCTCTCTAGGAACTTGAGGCTTGCCTCGTACTCAGGGCTTATCAACTCCTCTACACCCATGCTCTTTAGCATCTCGGCCTCTCTTGTCCTATGGGCCCGTGCAACGATTTTAAGTGCGGGGTTGATCTCCAGAGCAGATCTCACGGTATTCACTGAGGCCAGCGGGTCAGGGAAGCTCACCACCAGTGTCCTGGCCTTGCTCAGGCCTGCCTGAGATAGGACGTGGGGGTTGCTGGCGTCACCGTAGATGCGTGGCTTGCCGCTCTGCCGGAGTTCCGCGATGCGTTCCGGGTCGATTTCTATGACAATGAACGGTACTCCGGCATCTTGCAGTCCCTGGGCGACATTCCGCCCAATCCTCCCATAGCCAGCAACAACCACTCGCTCCGCAGCCGGAGGTGAATCAGAGGCCGTCAAGGCCGAAACGTCGCCGGCGGTAGGAGTCATGATACCTCTGGACAGGCGCAGACGTTGGTACAGACGTGCAATCAGGCTCAAAGAAAGGGGCGTCAACAGCATAGTAATGATCGCGGTAGACATAATCAGGGAGTAGAAGTGCTCGGTGACGATACCCGCGATAAGGCCTCCCTGGGCAATGATGAAGCCAAACTCTCCGATCTGAAAGAGACCCGCGCCCGACATTACTGCTATCCTATTGGCATGGCCAAACAGTCGGACAACGCCGAATATGACCAGCGTCTTGATCAGGACAACGACCGCCACCGTGGTGAGGACGGCTACCCACTGGTCAAGGACGAACTTCGGGTCCAGCAGCATGCCCAAGGAAACGAAGAACAGGGTGGCAAAGACATCCCGCAGGGGGGTGATCTCGGCAACGGCCTGGTGTCCGAAGGCTGTTCCGCGAAGCACCATACCAATCAGGAAGGCACCAAAGACCATCGAAAGCCCGAATATCTGGGTGCCCACGGCGGCCCCCAGACACAGTGTCAGCGTCGTCAGCAGGAATAGCTCGCGCGAGCGCACACCACCGATCCTCCCCATCAGCCAGGGAAGAAGCCACAATCCTGAGACGAGGGCAATACCGATGATAAGAGCGGCTTTCCCTATCGCCATCCCCAGTACAAGGGGTACACTCTGGACAGTGCCACTGAGAACCGGCATAGCTACCATCATCAGGACTACCGCCAAGTCCTGCAGGATGAGCATAGCCACCATGATGCGACCATGTACCGAGGTTAGTTCACCCCGCTCCATAAGCAGTTTGAAGCAGACGGCAGTGCTGCTGAGAGAGATAATCAGGCCGAACATGACGGCCTGAGGGACGGGCCACTTGAATACAGCAACGCCTACTATTACACCCAGGACGGCCGTAGCCAGGATTTGCGCAACACCACCCCAGATACCTACCTTGCCCACTTCGCGGAGCTGCGTAACCGAAATCTCCAGCCCCAGAGTGAACAGCAGCAGGGCAACGCCTATCGTAGCGGTAGCTTCGATCAGCTCTACGTCACCGACAATGCCCAGGGCATGAGGACCGACCGCTACCCCGATGACCAGATAGCCCAATATGACCGGCTGTCTCAGCCGGTGGGCTATCATGCCTCCCACCAGGGCCATCGCTAGCAGGATGGCAATACTGATAACTGGCTCCGTCTGATGCATGCTACTCCCCTGACTGCTATCCTGCCGTCATTCTTGCTGCTGTTTCGAAGAAAGCAGCCATTCTCACCCAAAGCGGTTTCTACCGGGTGTGCCGGCGGGGCCATCCGGTCAGTTTGCCTGCGTGCCAGGTGAGCTTCTCGGGCTCCACTGTGAAGGGCCTCACCCAACGGACCTGTCTTCGGCCCCACGTTATCCACCTCCGGGCCCATAACCGCCACACCACGGCAGCGATCACGACCCCCATGAAGCCCAGTACGGCAAAGTAGCCCCATGTCCACCTGAGCTCCGGCATGTTGTCAAAATTCATGCCGTAGATTCCGGCGACTAGCGTGAGGGGCAGAAAGATGGTGGCCACTATGGACAGAACTCTCATCGTTTCATTCTGCCGGTTGGCCAGTGAGGACAGGTAGGTGTTGAGGGCGTTGTCGGCTCGGTCTCGAATGGTCTGGTTCAGGTCTTCAATCCGCACGAGATGGTCGTAGACATCCCGGAAGTAGATCCGTGAATCGGTACTGATCAGCGGGAAGTCACCACGACTGAGCCGGTTCAGCGCTTCGCGCTGGGGAGCCATTACCCGGTGTATTCGCAGAGTTGAGCGTTTCAGCTTGATGATGGCTTCAAGTACAGTCTGCTGAGGGTTTCGGATCGTCTCCTCCTCGATCTCTTCAGCAATCTCGCTCATCTTGTCGATGGTCGGCAGGACGTTATCTACCAGGGCATCCATGAGGGTGTAGGCCAGGAAGTCAGCAGCGCGTCTCATGGGACGGCCATCACTTTCTACCTGTCGTCTTATCGCCTCAATACTGTAGAGCGGGGAGTTGTGATTTGACACCACGAAGTGGGAACCGAGAAAGACGGCCAGTTCGGCTGTTTCCACTATCTCCGACTCTGTCATATGGTTGATGCCGTGCACTATGGTGAACAGGTAGCCATCGAAGTCGTCTGTCTTCGGGGGATGTACCCGCTCACTGACGCAGTCCTCCACCGCAAGATGGTGGAAGCCGAAGGTCTGCTCCAGGAACTGCCCATCAGCCTCGGTGGTCTCGACCACGTCAACCCAGAGAAAACCCTGCTCGGACTGAAATGCGTGCCTGACCTCGTCCTCGTTCAGGTCACGTTGTAGAACACCTTCAGGACTCATGTAGTAAGCCTTCCACGGCATGGCGCACCTCCCTTCTTGCTCGTAGATACGTGTCACTAATTCTAGCACTTTTCAGCATTCCTCGTCTGGATGCGGTGTCGCCATGATTCTCGGCCTTTCACGAACGGAAGACCGGTCAACAGCCAACATCGTGACCAGGCTGTGCTGGTGACTCTGGAGGAAATACTGGAAGAACTGGCGGGGAGCATTTGGGACGAACATGACGTTAGCCAGCTACCAGTCGATTCAACTGATGCACCTGAGTCAGGAGACCCTGGTGCCTGTCTCTCCCCAGGCCCTTACGGAGCGGAACCGGCTAACCTCGGGGTACCAGATTCTGCTCGCCAACAGGAATAAGGTCACCTATTCTGGCTGAGGCAACACAGACGGCCGTGTCTGCGGCCCCATAGTAGACCAGTATCTCGTCATCGGCGTCCAGAATCTCCTTGTTGCCCTCTCGTGGTACCGCCCCACAAGCATACACCACGTTATGTATCCAGCATTGTCCAGCCTGACCGGCTTCACACGGCTCTACAGGCTCGAGGATGGGGTTGGGTGAACGGTACAGGACAATCGTCGGGTCAGCCAAATCAAGCAGCATCACTCCCAGTCGATATACGTGGCGGTGATCAACACCGTGAGTGATGAGCAGCCAGCCGTACTTCGTCTTGAGTGGCGGAGCGCCAGTACCAACCTTATTCCCGTCCCACATCATGCCGGAACCTGACCCTGCCAGTATCCTGTGCTCTTTTCTGGGCCAGGGACAACGCAAATGAGAAGAAAATGTTATCCAAATATGAGGGTCAACCCGGTGAAGCATGGCGAACTTGCCGTCAGACTGTTCCGGGAACAGAGCGCCGTTCTTGTCGGTGAATCCGGGGAAGACGAGGCCGTGCCTTCGCCAGGCCTTCCACCGATAGCTGATAAAATCGTCAATAGTGATCGAAGCCAGGGCGATCTGGGCAATGAACCCGTCGTAGGCAATATAGGCCATGTAGATACGTTCACCAATACGTGTTAGTCGTGGGTCCTCGCAACCTCTCTTCTCGCTTGTGCCCTGTGGCTCAAAGATTGGTTCTGCCAACCTCTCGCTGAAATTGAACCCATCTTCGCTCGCGGCAAGGCCTAGTCTGGAGATGCCGTCTTCCCCGACAGCACGGTACACAAGATACACTTTCCCGTCTATCCTTATCGCGCCGGGATTCAATATATACTTTGATTCCCAGGGGTGCTCTTTGATGGCGGTGAGAACCGGGTTGTGGGGGAAACGAAGCAGGGACCCTGCCTGCGGCTGCTGACTGTTGACAGTGGGCCGCGGCACGAAGTCCTCCGCCTGTTCCACTGGCCCGAGGAGAATCGGCACCAGGTCCTCCGATTCTCTACCCTGCCCCATGAGCTCTATTATCTTGTCATCAATTGACTCTCCCGTGCCTCCTATCGCCCGGTAATACTCGGTCAGGAACTCATGCGAATACCAATCCCGCTCCACAAAAAGGGAGAGCGGTGTGGGCACTCCCGTTCCGCCACTGAAACTATAGCTTGCCCACGTCCAGGCAGAGCACGGGACGAAACCGCCGTCAGGAAGTGTGAAGGCCAGATGGTAGGAGTCAATCACGTCGTTGAGAAGTGCGACCAGGGCCTGGCGAGGTGGGTCCTCGCCAGCTTCCAGGAATATCTGTCGGGCAATGACTCTTAGTCGCTCGACCAGCACCCGTTGATGCCCGTTCTCGAAGATGTTGTGGGCCGAGAGTGGTGCTCTTCCCCAATGGCCCACCAGTGAGTTTATGACGCTGTCACCAAAGTCCTTCTCTTCTTCAGCGAACCTCCGCCATACCCTGCCGAACGTCTCCGCTTCAATGATGTTCTTGCCGATGGTTGTGAGGTACCGCAGTTTTGGGAACTGTCCGCCCATGTCTTTGGGAAGGGTGCTCACCACTACTCTTCCTGTCATCTTGTCCAAGGCAGAGGACTCCCTCGTCTCAATCAATGAGGGGTATTCCTCGTGCTTCACCACCAGGGGGCTGAGCTTACATACTTCGAAATGCTCCGGGCGCAGTTCCCCTCGGATAGATGCCCACAGCTGCTGCCTGTATTCGCGTCCTTCAGACCAACCAGCCAGAGCAAGAACATCGTTAGGTTCCTGCTCCAGGAGCAACTCATTCAGGTTGTGGTAGCCAAGCCTGGTCAGCAGATAGGAAGGAGGGTGGCGTCGTAATAACCACGAAGTCATTTCCGGACTCAGGGCAAGGCCAGGACTCTGAGGAAGACTGCGGAAGATCTCGCTCACTACACTTCGGGTCCCTTCCACGCTATGGACATCTCCGGGCAAGAGAGCAACGCCCAGCTGTTCCTCTACCCGTCTCATGAATCCCTCGACTTGCCTTCCTGTTTCCCCGGAGCTTGCGTTGGCGTCGACCTTCAGCCTGCCGTAGACGAATTTCTCAAACTGCTGCCGGTATCTCCGGAAGAGAGAGTCATAGATACCGTTGGCGGTGACCAGGTTCCCTTTCGGACCGGCCAGCTCAAGCGGCACGATGAGTGGGACACCGGGAATAAACTCCCGGTAGGTTACCTTGGGCACAGGCGGGAGGGCCGCTTCGTAGCTTTTCTCCCAGGCAGCGAGGAATTCTGGCCTCTGCTGGATGAATTCATCCGTGACCTCCTCTATCTCCTGCCAGGCTTCGAGCGATGTCAGGCGTTCGGCTTCGCCGGGTAGAGCCGATTCTACTCTGGCCTTGAAGGCGTTCAGCCGCTGGGCGAAGCTACTTACGCACCCCTCAAACAGCGGAATGAAGGAATCACGCAGGTCGCCCCTGACAGATTCCTTGCTGAAAGCGTAGGCCAGCAGCAGATGATAGACGGTGCGCACGTACAACTGGCTGGGAAAATGAAACTGCCCTGGCTCTGTCTCTGCCAGTCCTTGCAGCTGCTGATACGTGTCCCCGGACATAACCTTCTTATACAGCAAATGGAATCTGTTGAAACCGCGCTGATAGTTGGTGACCAGGGAGGCAGCGCTTATCTGTGCTGGGTCCGGTTGGTGATTCTTCCTGGGGCCGAAACTGGATATGGGTTGCGTAGGACCCATTTCGCCAACCTTGTGACGTCCTCGCCACACTTCGCTGTCCGCCGCAATCAGGTCAAACATGACTCCGGCCACCTGCCGCACCAGCAGTGCTGTCTCGGTCGCTGACGGACTGTAGAGCTTCACCCCCAGATTGGCCTCGCAGGTTCTGGCTTTGCCGCTCAGTGCAGCAGCGATGAGCCAGTCCTCTACGCTTTGCCCACCCTTGTCGATATCCTTCGGCAAGCGAGCATTCCTGGGATAGGTTCGTAGGAGGCCGTAGGAGACCCCCCATTGCCCGCTGGGCAGATCATGAATGGGCCTGTTGTAGATAGCGGTCGCCAGGGGTGTGACAAGGTGCGTGGAGAGTGGGCATTCAAAGTAATGGTGGTTGAAACGGGGGACCACCAGGTCCATGTCCCAGCTTGTGATGGGTTCCAAAAGACGGCTGACCCAGTCCGGTGCTAGTCCTTCTATGTCTCCATTCCTGGTCCGGCTTTTCAGACCACCTTCCAGGATGACCAGGTGGGCTCCCAGGACCCGGGTTACTGCGACTATTGCCCGAAGGCTCCAATCCTTGTTTACTAGTCGCTCATCATCCAGCAGGAAGGCCATTCTTGGGATAGTGCCGCTCTCCGGGATAGTATGAACAGCGTTCAGAGCTTCGTGCCCAGTAGGAGAGCCGACCGCCACAATGACGCGTTTCTGATTCGGAAAGAACTTCTCCAGTCCTTCGGTGACTGTCTCTACGACTGACCCTACGCCGTCTGCGTCTTCAGAAAAGGGGATTCCCACGACAATGTCAGCCTCCCCGATTCCCTGCGCTTGCAGTAATGGTTCTCGCATGAACTCTGCAAAGCGTTTCTCAGCGTCTTCAATGGCGGCAGTGCCTAACGTCTTCACCACGGGTCCAGCTCAATCGGCAACGGTATTCGGCTACGACTGCTATCAACACGCAGCTGAGTCCAATTCTCCGCGGGGGTAGCAGAGGAGATGCCAGTCGTCAGGGGTAGGTGCGACACCAGACCAACCGGCGCCGGACCTACAATGTGCTCAGCCAACTCGTAGTGCTGCCGGACCTGGTTCTCCCACGAGAACTCTGCGGCATAGCTCAGTGCCCGTGCCGCTATTCCTTCGGAAAACTCCAGGTCGAGTATGAGATCCCTTATCTTCGTCATCAGCCGCCTGAGGCTGGTATCAACCACCCCTCCTGCATCCTTCAGAATCTCCCCGACACCCTCCAGATCACGTGCAGCCACCACCGCTCCGGCACCCAATGCGTGAGCCAGAACACCGCTCTGGGTACATTCGAGGGGCCAGTAGAAGTTGACATCGAAAGCACGCTGAGCCAGTGGCAAAATGCTTTCCGGAAGCAACAGTTTGAGTACAAAACCGGGTTTGCCCTTCTGCGCTTTCTGTAGCCGAGCGGCATAGTCCCACTGACATTGGTCTCTGGGTCTTCCGATCCGCATGGCCACTATCCTTTTTCTCGGCAAGAGATGCTCCAGGACGTCTCTGACGGTGAAAAGCAACTCCGAACCTTTGTTGGGAGACAGGAAACCGGCCTGGCCAATTATCACAGTTTCTGCATCAAGGAGCACACGTTGTCTGTGCAACTGCTCCTTCGTTTCGACGTCAATATCCGATTCGTAGAGCAGATAGTCATTCAGCTTCTCTTTGGCTTCTCTGCGGGTCAGGCGGCTTACCTTCGGATACGAGTGTACGCCGTGCTTGATGACATGGACCTTGTCCGCATACTCAGGAAACGCAGCAGTCACCGCATAGTAAACTCCTCGACTGAAAACGGTGATGGCGTCAACGTAAGGGAGCAGAAGACTGAGAAAGTCATACTGCTCCTGACGCAAGCCGAACGGGGTCTCCGTGCTCTGGAAATGAAGGGTATGAAATGTCACTACTTTAGGGATGTCCAGACTCCTGAGCATATCGACAAACCGTAACCTCTCTGGCCAGATGCCGAACTCGTGTTGGAACCAGAGAACGGAGTCCTGCTCATCTGCGGCGAGCGCATCAAGCCCTTGGTGGATTACGGCAGAGCCATAGCTGTGACGGTCGGGTATGCCATACCAGACACCGTTGTGCTCCGGTTCACGGTCGTATATCAACGGCCCGCCGTAGTTCATGAGATTGAAGGAGAGTACACCCCACCTTCCGCTCGGACTCCTGTGGGTCAAGAACTCCGTGTAGTCACCTATCCCACACATTATTGGTCTGTATGGTCCAGCGAAGTAAATGGATGCCAATGGTTCCCAACGCATCACAGTCATATACGAATCACCTCCTTACGACTCCTTTGTTATGATTGGAGCGCTTCCCCCAGCTTGCCTGAGACCGTCTTCGCACGTCCTGCGGTCCACTTCAACCAGTCTCGAAAGCCTGATGTGATGGCCGCACCGGAAGCATCTTTCGTGCAAAATGCCATCCATGCTTTGATATCGAAAGACATCCCGCCCACACCTTGGACATCCGTCAGACTTCCGCAATGGTCCTACCTGCCTTCAACACTTAGTGTAGTGTCTCCGAGTTCTCTTTACAATAATTGTTGACAATAATGCGTCGTAGTAGCCGGTGCCTCATTGTAAAGCTATGTTAGAGACACTACACTAGATTCACTAGAAGACCTTGCTAACCGTCGCCGGTAGAGAACCGTCTTGATTGGCTTTCTCTCTTGCATCAACGATTGTTTCCAGGTACGAAATGTGGCCGCATTGGAGGCACTGTTCATACCAGCCGTCAGAGTCACTGTCCAGAAAGACATTGCCGCCACATTTGGGACATCTCTTCTGAGCAAATCCAGCTTTCACTTCATTTCTCCCGTGAGCCGGGTACACACTTCCCGGCATGGTTATCTTCCCTCTGGACTCCTCTTTTTCAGCACTCTGCTAGAACCAGCTATCGATGGCAGCATGAGGTTCGCCGTACCGCCTGATCCAGTCCACAAGGCCTCTCACGCTTGCCGTAGCTACGGCCACGCACTTATCAGCCCCCCCGTAGTAGAGGTAAAGTGTGTCTCCATCACCCTGAAGTGTATATCCGGTTGGAAAGACCACGCCTCCCACGTCACCAACTAGCTCGTAATGCTCCTCGGGCCCGAAGACCCACTGCTCCCCGCGTAGCAGGCAACGCTCCGGATTCTCAACGTCGAGGAGGGCAAGCCCCTGTCGATACAGGCTACCTGACATCGTCTGTTTGACACCGTGATATATCAGCAGCCAGCCCTCCGGAGTCTCGATTAGCGGGCAGGACAGACCGATTTTCCCTGCGTCCCACCAAGCCCCGCGCCTTGCCATGAGGATGATTCTATGTTGCCCCCAGTGCTTCAGGTCTGGCGAGTAAGAAATCCAGATATGTGAGTCCTCTCCAAGGGTACTTGGTCTGTGTATCATCGCCCAACGGCCGTGCACTCGCCTGGGGAGAAAAGCGGCATCCTTGTCGTATGGAGGCATCACCATTCCCAGTCGCTCGAAGTCCCGGAAATCGGCGGTGAGGGCCAGGGATACCCCCGGACCACCTCTTGACCAGGCAGTATAGGTCACGGCATACCTCTCCAGCTCTTCGAGGAAGACGATCCTCGGGTCTTCAATCCCCCATATCTCCTCGGGGTATCGAGCAGGGTCAGACATCAGCATGGGAGCGGCATCTATCCTCCAGTTGTCGATTCCGTTATCCGATCTCGCGGCACAGAAATGAGAATGCCCACGCAGGTCCTCCACCCGGCACAGCAGCAGAGTTGTACCATCTTCCAGGCGCGTGGCTCCGGCGTTGAAGACCGAATTGGCAGGATATGGCCAATCCTTAGCTGTCAGGATAGGATTCGCCTGGCACCTGGTGAACAGGGCTACTTTCTGGCCAGTTATCGTCAACGCATTTCCTCCTATGAGAATCCAGTTGGGCGGGACATTCCGGGCTCCTGTGCAATGCTGCCGGTCTGTTCATATGCCCCGCGCTTCGCCCAATGCACTGCGGACTAAGTACAGTCTACAAGTAGCATCCTGAAAGGAACCTTGGAGAACCACTGGGGCTTGAATAGAAAACCCTAAGACGTTCATTAGAATTCGGAGGGCTCTGAGGACTTGACAGGCTGTGTCTCTGGCAACTGCGCAGTATCCTTTAACCCGACCGTCCGCGACTACAGCTTCAACTCTCTGTCCGCAAGCAGGACACATGACCTGAACCCACTCCAGCTTCATTATTCCTACTCCCTCACGAATCTTCCCGCGCGTGCCCGGGACTAGCTTCAGCTTCACCACTCCCTCGCTTCTCACCTTGCGCGGGACCAAACCACGCATTTACCTAACCTCCAATACAGGGGCCCTTATTGAGTTCCAACGGGCAGCCGTTACTAAACATCTGGCAATCTCTGGCTGTCACCCAATACCCACTCCAGAGTTTCAATCATAGCTATCAACCTGAAGAGGGAGGAGGTGCTCAGGTGCCGGGACCCACTCGAGCGTTTGTCCTTTAGCCTCTTTACTGCTTCTCTTATCTCCTCTTCTTCTCTCATTCCCTCCCCTCCTTTCTACCCGAATAATCTTGTGGACTATCTTGTTTCGGGCCTGAGGTATCTGTAGCTATAAACAAGCCTGTAGAAAACCACCAGATTGGTCAAACCCGATATGACGATAAGACAGAAGTAGGCTTGCCCGGAAGTACACTACTGCATTTACCCTGACGGTAACATTATCCTTGGTGATTACTTCCTGCGAGGGGACATTCATTGTTACCACACGCATGTCCCTCTTCACAATTCTGTCAACGAAAGGAATGATGAGAAAGAAACCAGGCCCCTTAGCCCCGAGCAGCCGCCCCAGGCGGGAAATAACCCCCCGTCCATACTCCGGCACGATCTTAATCGCCATCATAAACAGTATTAGCGCCCCAAACACAACTACTCCAATAGCAATTGCCGTCAACTAGCCCTCCTTATAGTTACCCTGCAGTGAATACACCAGATAGCATCGACGGGGTTGAGCTTGCCACACTTGGGGCATTTTATCTTAGATACCTCTACTTTCTTCTCTTCGAGTGTCATACTGACTCCTCTTCGAAGGCTCTGATGGCCGCGGTGGAGAAGCTTGTTTTACTGCCCTAGCCTCTTGCCTTCTCTTCTTATTTTCCTTCCTCTCTTTCTTTTCCCCCGCTGTTTTCTTACCCATCCTTGACCTCCTCTAGCTTTCCCAGACATCTTCCATGTCTTCAACCGAGTCAGCTGGCTCAGGTACATTGAAATTCAAAATGTGCATCTTCTCATCATGTCTGCGGTAGCGTGCTACCCTTTCACGCCGGGGAATTGACCTACTTTTGGCTTTCTCCCCCTGAGCCTTACAACTCAAGCACAGGCTCGCCTCGGGAAGAGCTTCCAATCGAGCTAAGTCTATAGGCTGACCGCAATTGTCACATAAGCTATAGGTTCCATTATCAAACTTGTCCAAGGCATGTTCCACCTTAGTCAAACGGTCTATTATTTGCGCCTCTAAGGCTAGCTCCCTTTCGAATTCAGAACTGTCGGTAGCTGCCTCTTCCCATTTACCAGAGGGACTGCCCTCCTTCCTCTCACTAGTCTGGTGGACGCCTGCCTTCAGTCGCTCAAGTTCCTCCACTAAGTGCTTCCGCTCAGTCTCCAAGCGAGAGCGAAGGTCGTAACCCTCCGAGAGAAAGACACACTTACCCTCTTTGCGCCAGTAACAATTGGCGCAGACCTTCAAACCAATCGGGCATCTCTCCTTGATGGGTAAATGGTCGATCAGCTTTTCTCCCCGTGCTCTAAGCACCATTCCGGCACTCTTCTTTCACCGGACACACGTGACACCTTCGTGTTCGACAGTAGTCCCTGCCTAGCCTCATGAGGGCGGCCTCCACATCGGAAAACCTGGATTGGTCTTCTTTGTTCTCGTCCCACAGTATCCTCAGCTCTTCCAGAGCGACGGTCGTGCTTGTTGCATCCAGTAGCCGCAATCCTTGCGACGCGACTAAGGCTTCCCGTGCCAGGGGCGGGTTTGCCTTCTCCCAGAGTTCTCTTAATCCTCTCAGGAACAGAGTGACCGTAGCTGGTCTCATGGCCTTTCCCAACCCCTGAAGCCTTCCCTCCAGATCTCCTTCGTCCCTGGCAAAGAAATGCAGACGATTCAGGTCCCCATCATAGTCGTTGTTCAGAGCCGCGGCTACTCCCGGCAAGCCTATGGCAATCTTGAAGTTGTGCCTTATATATCCGCTCTGGTCCAGGATATCCACCAAGGACTGCCAGTTGGTTGTCAATAGCCTGCCTGTGGAGGTCAGGCCTGCCATTTCCAGGCTCCTGTAAGCTCTGAAGGCAACCGTTTCGTGACCTTCTGTACCGAGGAGTATTGACGCCAGAAGCCATTTGAAGACCTCGTCTGACTTCATGCTCGCCAAGTCAATACCGAGTGCCGAAGGGCAGCTACCGCCAATTCGGTCCAGCACCTTGACACAGAGTGCGTACTGCCGGGGCCCGTGGGAAGCTGACAGAGGGTCATCCATGCCGCCGCCCCCCCCGCCAATGAGCTTCATTGGTCTGCTCCCTCGTCGCGGCGCTGAGAGAATACGGACAAAGAGCTGTCTGTGCTGCCTTGCTGGGGATAGAGCCGTCGCCGCTGGGCTCTCTTGAAGGCGAGCAAAGGCACGAAGTACAGCGCCAGCCCAGGAATTATCGCGGTAAGCGAACCGAGGCGGGGTAGCAGCCAGGCGGTCAGAACGGCGTAGAGGACGAAGACCGGCAGAAAGAGAAGAGAACCCTTAACGTATTGCAGGGCGGCGTCCAGCCCTCCATTGCGATACAGCAGCGTCAGGCTCACAAAGAAGAGCACGGGCAGACTGGCCACGAAGGCTGCCAGTAGACCACCGTGGTGGGTGCCCACGTAGGCAATAGTGGCAACCACGCTACCACCAATCATAAAGTAAACAAGGTACTGCCACATCAGGTTCTATGACCTCCACTGCAGAACAGCCAGTGCCTCCACTGCGTGCCGGCCATATGGCCGTTGGGTTCCTCCAGCCGGCGCACCAGTACGGCTTCCCACGATGGTGGTCTGGTCCTTATGACCATTGATGCGTATGGTTGGCGCTAGCCCTGCAGACTATCCTCACCTGGTTCTCGATCCACTGGCGGTTGTTCGATACTCCCTCTTGAGGTAAGACACCCCTCGCTTATCCATCCGACCGTAGAACAGCACCAATTCGGAATGCTTTTCCAGGTCACGGTACCTCTTGACAGTCATGCCCTGGTCTCGTACTTTGGCCGCATCGAAGACACGAATATATCTGGCCTGTGAGCCGACTGACTCCGGGCGCGCCACATACCGGAGATTCTCCATGTCGCTTGGCAGTAGCCGGAACTCCTTCATCAGGTAGGCTTGCACCTTTTCAGGTAAGGGTCGGGCACCGTTACGTTTCGCCAGCCCCTTGGGCCAGCCCGCTACCCTGCTTCGTAGTAATCCAAGAAGGCCAATCATCGCTGTTCCCTCCTCCGTTTTAGCCAGGGGCCGTCCCCTTAGTACCTAGTATATGTCCACCTGTGTTACAATGGCGCTAGAAAACACTTGGGTTTTGCTAAGAAAACCCTTGGATTTTCCTTGGAATCCGGTATGGGAAATGTCATGGCGAAGAGAAGCGGAGTCCGGCGATCGAGAGGAGCGGCCAAGCCTCTGAAGCCAGTGGGCACCGGCATGCAGAATGGTGATCGGGGGCAGCCATCGCATTCCGCTGAAGCTAATGCGCGCGCCGAGTTGATCCTGGAAGGCAGCGCGGATGGGATTCTGGCCATTGATTCAGAGCGCCGCATACTTGCTTTCAACGCGGCCCTGGAAAGCCTCACTGGCTGGAGCAGGGATGAGGTTGTTGGCAAGCGCTGCTTCGAGGTACTCGGGCTGGAGGATGACCAGGGAGCCAACCTGTGCCAGACCAGGTGTCCGCTCCTGAGAGAAATGACGGGGCCCTCTAACCTTGACGGTGTCATCACCACCAAAGACGGCCGAAGACGTGATGTGGCCCTCAGGTACTCTCTGCCATCTTCGGGCAGAGAGGCATCGCTCCCTGTAGTGGTGAACGTGCGGGACATGGGACGGTTGGCCAGAGTGGAGGCTCTCAACTCCAGTCTCTTAGCTATCACTTCACACGAACTCCAGACACCGATATCGATCATCAAAGCGTACGCCAACACCCTTGCCCGACCCGATGTCAAGTGGGATGAGGAGACCATAAGGGACAAGCTACGCGCTATAGAGGAAGAGAGTGACCGGCTGAGCGAGCTGGTGAGCAAGCTACTGTATGCGTCGCGGATTGATAGCGACACAATACTGTTGAATAGGCTGGTACTGGACCTGCCCAAGGAAGTATACAGAGTAGCGGAGAGGTTGACCGGTCCGTCTGAAACACATCAGGTGGAAATTGATTTCCCGACGGATTTCCCCCCCGTCTACGCGGACCCGGAGAAGATCGGGGACGTGCTGACAAACCTTCTGGAGAACGCTGTCAAGTTCTCACCGGAGGGCGGTAAGATAATTGTCAGAGGAGACGTCTCGGGGGATGAGGTTCTGATAACCGTTACTGATGAGGGGATTGGCATAGCGCCCCAGGAGTGGGAGCTTATCTTCAATCGGTTCTATAGAGCTGATGATGCACGGGTGAGGAGTATTCAAGGCATTGGGCTGGGCTTGCACATCTGCAAAGCTACCGTAGAGGGACACGGCGGCAGGATCTGGGCGCATGGCGGGCCCGGCAAAGGCGCATGCTTTAGCTTCACACTGCCCGTAGCCGGTGAGGACTAGCATCGGAGAGGTTGTGATTGATACACCTGGAATGCGGGAGCCCAAGATGGTACAGAGCAAGACCATTCTGGTAGCGGATGATGAGCCTCACATACTAGAGGCAGTCAGCATGAATCTAGAGGTCGAGGGATTCCAGGTATCTATCGCCTCCAATGGCTCTGAAGCCCTCAAGAAGGTCGCCACAGAGTTACCAGACCTGGTTATCCTGGACGTTATGATGCCGGAGATGGATGGCTTTGAGACATTGAAAGCGATTCGCGAAATCTCAACCGTACCAGTGATTATGCTGACGGTGAAGGGTGAAGAGACAGACAGGGTGAAGGGACTTGACCTGGGAGCCGATGACTACATCACCAAGCCCTTCAGCCCCAGGGAGCTTGTCTCGCGGGTCAGGGCGGCACTTCGCC
>Ga0307378_10002015_pt1 | contig 31979 bp, 27 predicted proteins | sample UN1MG_FD_202238 | JGI IMG/M metagenome (GOLD analysis project Ga0307378, IMG submission 202238) | Soil microbial communities from Risofladan, Vaasa, Finland - UN-1 | ecosystem: Environmental > Terrestrial > Soil > Coastal area > Acid sulfate soil | place: Finland: Risofladan, Vaasa | collected... | reverse complement strand
AATGCCCTCCGGGGCAGGATCGTTCTCCTCCACGTCCTTCTGCATGGTGAACACTACAAGGTCCTCGCTCTCCTTGAGGGATTTGACAGCGCTGACAGATTTCGCTCGGCCTATAAAGAGCGGGACGAGCACGTCCGTGAAGAGCACCTTATCCCGAAGGGCAACGACCGGGTAAATACGCCTTTCCTTGACACTGGACACTGACTTGCTGCTCAAAAACATCCTGCAAACCCCCAACTAAGGTGTGATTATCGCTGTAATTAAATATAGTTCAGGACGCCCATGATGTCAAGCATCTTGACCAGCCAGCTCCGCTCTCTCACGGGCGGATACATAATGCCGTCCCGACGTGCAACATGTCCCGAACCTCTGTTACAGTGCCCTCCCAACGATTCTTAGCGGCCGCCGCTAGCCGAAACTGCTGCCCGTGTTTGTTGACTTTGTGTGCCCCATCGTGCGATCCTTTGCGGGCTGTTGGTCATATCTGAGGGAGTGAGGGAAAGATTGGCTGAAGTTCAGTTTTTGGCTATCACGCCGAACGCCGAGGAGCTGATCGAGCGCGCGGCGCGAACTTGTCATCGCTCCCGCCTCGGCATCGATGCTGGCTCCCGCACGAACTTCATTCAGAAGGTAATCGAGCTTGGCCATCTATCGGTCCTGGAGCACGCCTCAGCCACGTTCCGCATCCTTGGCGTCTCCCGCGCCTTCTCCCATCAACTGGTGAGGCACAGGCTGGCCAGTTTCTCTCAGCGCTCCCAGCGCTATGTCTCCGATAGAGATTTCGCCTATGTGGTTCCCCCGTCGCTCGAAAGGCGAGGCGAAGCGCTGAAGGTGTTCGAGGCGGCGATGGCAGCGGCCCGTGATGCGTATGGCCGATTGCTCGAGCTCAAAGTTCCCCGCGAGGACGCCAGGTTTGTTCTCCCCAACGCTGCCGAGACGGAGCTCGTGATGACGGCCAACATGCGGGAGTTCCGTCACATTTTCGAGCTCCGGTGCCACCGGACGGCGCAGTGGGAGATCAGGTCGATAGCAGTCCAGATGCTCAAGGTTCTCAAGGCCGAGCTGCCCGCTGTGTTCGCTGATTTCGAGATGGCCGAGGACGGTAGCCATGCGTGGACCATGCCGCCCGTAAGCCCGTAGAGCGGTTAGATGACAAGGGAGACGAAAGAGCGACCCAAACTCTGCGCCGACGTGATGCTCGGACGTCTCGCCAAATGGCTGCGCATCGTGGGCTTCGACGTTCTCTACTCAAACGATGCGGACGACGACGAGCTGATCGAGACGTGCAAGTCCCAGGGTCGGATTCTGCTCACGCGGGACACCGCACTTGCCAAGCGGGCTGAGGCGGACGTGAAAATCATATTCGTCGAGGGCGATCACATCAAGGAGCAGTTCGGCTCGATACGCGACAGATTGCCCATAACGCTGGAGCCGCCGTTGATATTCTCAAGGTGCCTTCTCTGCAACACGCCGCTGAGGCGTGCGACCAGAGAGGAGGTCGAGCCGCAGGTTCCGGCCTTCGTGTTCAACACCAACAAGGAGTTCAAAATCTGCCCAAAGTGCGGCAAGGTTTACTGGAAAGGCACGCACGTCCGGCACGCGCTGCGAACGGTGCTGGTCTCGTTCTCCGGTTTCAACGGCGAGGACCTCCCGGCCGACGCGGCCACCCGGGACCCATAGATGCCCACGTCACCAGGATAGCTCTTTCTGTCCGCTTTTCCCTTCTCGTCCGCGATAGCCTACGCCGTCGCACACCGCTAAGGCGCATAAGTTGGCGAAGGCGGATTGACCCCTTGACCTCTTTCTCTAAGGAAACACTTGACAACGGATTACTATTGCCATATTGCTTCAGTCCAGAAGCCTAAAAAGCTTAAGAAGGGAGTCCGAAACGAGGCTAGGGTGCAGGGCGCTCCTGTCACCTAACCTCCTTTCCTACCGCGGGTAGTCCACCCGAAATCTCCCTTCTATTGCATGGTTGATGCTTTGCAGATTACTGTCATTTGGAGATGAGCTTATCCAAGAAGGACTCTTGCACACTAACCAATCATCGTGTCTTGGCGCCTTTGTGGTTTATAGACACATAACAACCATCTTTCAAAATGGAGGAGAGAAATGTATTTACGACGAGAGATGAGATTGGTGCTCGCTACCATGATCGCGATGCTCGTGATTCTGGTGACGGGCGCCTACGCGGCAGAGTACTACGTTGATGGTGCGGACGGCACCGACAACGGCAGCCACGGCACGAGCGCAGACACCGGAGCGTGGAAGACAATCACCTACGCCCTGAGCTGGATCGAAGTGAACGATCCGGGCAGCTCCGGGGACCCGCACACGATCCACATAGCCGCGGGCACTTACGATTCGAACATCGGGGAATCCTACCCCCTCACGATGCAAGACTACGTCTCGCTCTCGGGCGCGGTCGAAACCGAAACCATACTCTACGCCGAAACCGTAGCGCTCCACGTCATCTACTGCAACAACGTCAACAACTTCACAATCGAAAACCTCATGATCACCGGCGGCAACGCCGACGGTACATCTGCACCTGACTGGGGCGGCGGCGGCATCTACTGCAGCTCCAGTTCACCGACGCTGACGAACTGCACGATCAGCGGCAACACGGCGAACCACGGGGGCGGCGGCATCTACTGCTATTTGAACAGTTCACCGACGCTGACCAACTGCACGATCAGCGGCAACACGGCGACCGAGTACGCCGGGGGCATCTTCTGCTCCCACAGTTCACCGACGCTGACGAACTGCACGATCGCGGACAACACGGTGGAACACTACGGCGGCGGCATCTGCTGCTATGGCTACAGTTCTCCGACGATGACCGGCTGCACGATCAGCGGCAACACGACGGGCTACCTCGGCGGCGGCATCTTCTGCGACTTCTCCAGTTCACCGCCGATGACCGACTGCACGATCAGCGGCAACACCGCGACCGATAAGGGCGGCGGCATCTACTGCGGCTCCTCCAGTTCACCGCCGATGACCAACTGCACGATCAGCGGCAACACGGCGAACTACTACGGCGGGGGCATCTTCTGCTCCTCCTCCAGTTCTCCGCCGATGACCAACTGCACGATCAGCAGCAACACGGCGAACTACCACGGCGGGGGCATCTACTGCTATGGCGTCTCCAGTTCACCGCCGATGACCAACTGCACGATCAGCGGCAACACGGCCAAATACGGCGGCGGGGGCATCTACTGCGGCTCCTTCAGTTCTCCGACGATGACCGACTGCACGATCAGCGGTAACACGGCGCATGAAGGGGGCGGGATCTACTGCGGCTCCATCAGTTCTCGGACGATGACCAACTGCATAATCAACGGTAACACCGCGACCGATAAGGGCGGCGGCATCGCTTGCTACAACTCATCGCTGACGTTAACGAATTGCACAATTGCGGACAACAAGGCGGATTATGACGAGGATGGCACTGGCGACGGCGGCGGCATCTGTTGCGAGACGAACGGCTCATTAACGCTGACGAACTGCATCCTTTGGGGCGACACCGCGGGCGGCGCGCCGAATGAGATCAGCGAAGTCGATGCCGGCGCGGTAACCGTCAGCTACTCTGATGTAGATCAGGATGGATATGGCCACTCCGACTCGTGCGATCCCGACTCAGACAGCAATATAAGGTGTGACCCGGAGTTCGTGCCGACTGCGGACCCGCCATACACATACTACCTGGCGCACACAGGGCCGCAGGCGGGCAACAGCCCCTGCGTGGACGCGGGCTTAGGCGAACTGAGCGACTACGACCTGGGAGCTGGAATCACCACGTGCACGGACGGCCATGAGGATGGTAATGACGACGGTAACGGGAGCACCGGGCCGATCGACATGGGCTACCACTATGAGGGCGAATACACCGGTAGCGGAAACACCTACATCGAGCTGGTGTCCTTCACTGCGCGGCCGGTTGGCTCTAGCATAGTGCTCACCTGGGAAACCGGCGCCGAGATCGACAACGCTGGGTTCGTAATCTATCGGGCGATTGCGGGCACGCTCGATTATCAGCAGATAAGCGACCTGATCGCAGCTGAGGGCAGCCCAAGCCTTGGCGCCTCATACAGCTTCACCGACGGCAACGTCGAGCGGGGCGTTTCATACAACTACTGGCTGATTGACATCGAGACGAGCGGCAAGTGGACATCACACGGGCCAGTGTCGGTCAAATTGCCAGTGAGCCTCAAATTGATCGAACTGCCAACTGCCAACCGCTCGATAGGAGGTAGATAATAATGAAGACGAATAACGTTTACGAGGCGCCGAGAGTTCAGACATTTGATAACGAGGCGCTGACTGCGGCGCTTGGCCCGAGCTTATCGTACACGGGCTTTGGCGGCTCGCTGAAATGCTGATATTTCGAGCTGATAGCTGACAGGGTCTCAGGCAAGCCGAATGCCCGGCCACGATATGTCAGGCAGGATACTTCAATACTGCTGGAATAGCTGGCCCCACTTGGTCTTGAGGGCCTCATCGACGCGCTTCTTGCCGATGAATGGGTACCAGTACCAGTCGTGGTAGATGATTGAGGCGGCGTATGACCAGGGGGCGAGGAAGGTTCGGAGCAGGAACTTCTCCGCGAAGTGCAGTGGGCCCCAGTATAGTGCCTTTTGGCCACGGCCATCCCAGGCTTCACGACCACGGGCCCGGCGCGCTCCACGTTCTGTCAAATGTGTCACCCGAGGCTAAAGCATTCGAAACCGGGAGAAGGAAGAGAGAGACAAGCTCAATGACATTTGCCAGTTCGTTCGGGGCATCGACTATGCGGGTTCTACGCAGGAATGCAGACCATTGTGCTTGCTTTGAGCTGTCTTTGGTGAATGCCTCTGTCAGCGCTACTGGCTGAGACGCGATATCCGTTTCTCGATGCGCAAAGGTCTGCTTGATGGCCTCCGCCAGCGTTTCTCCGTCGAAGTCGAACTGAGTAGAAAGGAGCCAGATATCAAAGAAATCCTTCATCCGGCTGTTCACGATACCAAGCCTGACCATCGCCTCGAACTTCTCGGCAATGGCGCTTTCCCGCGTGTAACCATCAAGTCTTGGGGCCGGCATACCCAGGATTGTTGGATAATCCACGGTAACGGGCTCGGGGACCACAACGTCTCCAAATGCCACGTCAACCTGCATGAAAATGCGGGCAGCTCCAAGTGTTCCACGGAAGCGAACCCGGACTCCCTCGTATGCAGCCGTCTCAATTATTCTCTGACCCTCAACACTATCCGCGTCGAACAGAAGACCGTCGGGCTCCACCTCTTGAACGCAAATGTCCTTTATCACGTTGACAAGATCGTCAACCTCGTTCCTTGTCCTTCCCAGCAGATCGATATCCCTTGTCGGGCGAGAGATCGGCGCTCCCCAGACTGCAAACATCGTGGCTCCCTTGATAATGAAGCTGGAAGCATACGAAGATTTGCTGAGCCTGTATAAGAACCGCTCCATTGCGAAATACTGTAGCCATTCGTTAAACGGCCGTCCGGATCTTCTCGACTTGTTGAGAAGTCGCTGCCGAACGGAGGCGGCCACATCCACAACCGGCAGTTTCGTCAAAACAGCGCCTCAAGGTATGGCCGAATCACGTTGCTCACGCGGCAGATGCGGGCGAATTCCATGAGCTTGTCTATGCTGAAATCTCTGCGCGTTCGGCACTCTTTCAGCGCCTCAATCACGACGTCCAGGCCGATTTTGTTGCGGAACTTGAAGCAGTCGGCGACCGTCTTCTCCAGGCAATAGATGCGGACCGGCACACCGTCTATCGGGTGTGTCTCTATCCCAGCAGAAAAGGCTTTCCGACTAAACCAGAACACGCGCACAGGGGGGTGCACAAGTCTTGGTGGCTCCGCTCCTTTGATCCGGGCTATGTGGACCTCATGGGGGACCTGCGTTGTTACCTCGAAAAAGGTCAGTGCCGAGATCAGGCAGATTACGGCCTCGGGTATTCTGAGCGCCACCGTCACAAGGTCGGGGTTCCCGATAGGCGGTATGTTCGGAAGTCGATAGAGCCCGCGAGAGACCTTTTCCACAAGCCCGGCATCCCTCATCGCATAAAGTGTTCTGGGCTGGATACCTGTTTTGAGAGCATCCTTGGTACGCAGGATGCCACCAGAGTGGCAGAAAATGTCCTTTGCCTTTTGGAAGGCGTTTCTAGTCTTGGTCATCTCTAGCCTGTCCAAAGCATAAAATTACCTATACTTATTCATAAGTATCGGTATTCTTATGCAAAAGACTTCGAGAGTCAACCCACGATCCAAGGAACAGCTATGCCGTCCTAGATGCGCCGAAAACGCGAATCTCAAGCACACTCAATAGCTCAGGAAGAGCCTCCCCCACTTGGTCTTGAGCGCCTCTTCGACGCGCTTCTTGCCGATGAAGGGGTACCAGTACCAGTCGTGGTAGATGATTGAGGCGGCGTATGACCAGGGGGCGAGGAAGGTTCGGAGGAGGAACTTCTCCGCGAAGTGCAGCGGGCCCCAGTATAGTGCCTTTTGGCCGCGGCTGGCGAAGGTGTTGGCTTTCTTCTGGAAGTGCCAATTGACCTCGGAGACGTCCTCACCGACTATCTCGATTTCGTTGAAATCACCGCAGCCGAGGCCTTTCTCGTGCGCTATCCGGATGAACCTGATCTCAAGCGGGTCAAATCCCATCATGTGGGCGGATACCGCGTCGATGGCAACCAGATCGGCGCTTGCGAGGATGTAGTCCTTGACGTGTGGGACCATGCATCTGGGCCCGGGGCCGTCCCCGGCGAAGGTGCCATCCATCACGGCGAAGACGCCCGGGTGTATCTCCTTTTGAATGGTCAAGAGGTCAACAAGCGTCTCGTGAATCACGGAGTGTGTCCAGTGACGCTTCTCGTGTAATAGGCCGCCGAATGCGTTCTTCATTGCGCCCGTCATCGTCGTGAAGATGTGGGTCTTGATCGTGGGGAGCTGGATGATGTTGCTGCCGATGAGGCGCTTGGGTATCTGGATGCCGTTCTTGAAGATGTCAAACAGCGCGAGAATCTCGCCCTTGGGGTGGTAGGTTACCCACTCTTCGTCTTTCTCGTAAAGATGGATGTTGCGGATGCCGTATTTCTCAAGGACTGGCTTGTGCTTGTTGGCGACCTCCCCTTTCTTGGTGGAGACAACGACGGTCCGATTGTGGGCGCCGTATAGCGAGTCGGCGGAATAGCCGTCCGCAAGCATTGTCTTAATGACGCCCTCGAGCTGCCAGGGCGTGGTTGAGCAGGCAGGATAGAAGACCTGCCAGGACACGTTGATCTTGAGGGCGGTCTCCTTATCCTTCGGCAGATAGCTCTGGTAATTGGCCATCCGCATGAGCTTTGCGTAGTCGTCCAGAACCGTTTCTGGTTGAGTTTTCAAGACAGCGACGACTGGTTTAGCCATATTCTTGTTCCCTTTCACAGTTTCCACCCCCGATGTTTGCGAACTCAAACAATCCCCCTGCCTCGATAATGGACAGGAGCACGGGGGGCATCGGCGCGCATTTGATCGTTTTCCTTCTCCCTCCTGGAAGGGTTATCTCACTGGTTTGGAGGGTTACCGACAGCTCGGCCCCGTCCTCGAGTCCCTCCAGCAGATGCCTCGCGCCGGCTTCTTCAAACGAGATGATCGCCATGCCGGAGTTTACTGCATTTCTAAAATATATCGGCGCAAACGACTGGGCGACAATCGCGTCTATCCCGAGGGTTCGGAGGCAATCTACCGCCTGCTGTCGGGACGAGCCAGCCCCGAAGTTGCGGCCTACAATAAGTATCTTGTATTTTGACGCGATATCGGGGAAATGCTCCCATCCCTTGAGATTACCGAACGTGTATTGGCCCATTTTTGAGACATCTGTAACGTGTAAGTGGGCGTTGTGAAATATCATATCTGTGTCGATATTGTCGATCAGCGAGCCCTTCTCGTCACGTATCAGACACGCAGGCCCGGTAATCGGGCTAGTCTTGGGGGCTTTTGAATCTTGCACAGTCATTTCACATCCAGTGGTTCGGTCGTTTGACAGCAGCCTCGGCAAGCCTGACCCACATAGTAACTCATTCTGGAACTCGTATCTCACCGTAAATCGCCGAATAGGCCGCGACAACTGGGCTGGCTAGATAAGTCTCGCCCTCGCCCTGCTTGCCCAGGAAGTTGCGGTTACCGGTGCTTATTTGCACCTCGCCCCTACCGGTCATGCCGGCCTGGCCAGCCGCACAGCCGGCGCAGCCAGGGTTGAGTATTATGGCTCCGGCGTCGTATAGTTTTGAGAGTATGCCGTCCTTCAATAGGCGGCCATAGATCGCCCTTGTCGTGGGCGCTATTCTCAGCATGAGATCTCTCTTGACCTTCCGACCCTCCAGGATGCTCGCCGCAATGCTGATGTCCTCGTATCGGCCATTGGTGCAAGAGCCGATCAAGACCGAGTCAATCCGCGTTCCGGCAACTTCGGACACATCCACCACCGAGCAAGGGTTGCCCGGAAGGGCTATCTTGGGCCTAAGCTCCGAGACATCGATCTCAAGCTCCCGCGCATAAACTGCCCCATCGCCGGGCGAGGCGATCAGCCCTTGGCGATCGGCCTTGTCAATTCCTAGTTCGTCCAACACTTCGTCATTGGGCGCGATCAGCCCCGCAACGCCGCCCGCCTCAGTAATGAGGCTTGAGAGCGTAATACGGCCCGAAAGGCCGAGCGCATCGACCGCATTTCCGCCGAACTCTATGGCCATACCGAGCGCCCCTGAGGGCCCAATGGTTCCCAAGAGATGAAGCGCGAGGTCCTTGGCGGTTACCGGGAACCCGAAACCGCCGGACATCATGACGCGCAGCGTCTCGGGCACCTTGAACCAGACCTTTCGCGTTTTGAAAGCAAACGCCGAGTCCCGGTCGCCCATCCCAAGGCCTAGCGCGCCAACAGCGCCGAGGAGGTTCAGATGGCTATCGGTTCCTGTGACCGTCGAGCCAGGCAGGCAGTGCCCCTCGTCGATGAGCACGTGCGAACCAATGCCACCGTTGACGTCGTAAACACGTATCCCGTGCTTTTTGGCGAATATGCGAATGGTCTGCTGGTTGTTAGCGTACCCGATCGTGTTGGCAGGCGCCTGACAGTCGAATGTAAATAGCGTTCCGGACGGGTCCAGGACAGGATTCTCCGGATACTCACGCTCAAGGTGCGCCACGACGTTTGCGCCGCCGAAATCGCGCGCCGTAACAAGGTCGAGCGAGAGCCAGACGACATCGCCCGGCTTGGCCTCAGCTAGCGTGTGCGCCGAGACTATTCTCTCGATGAGTGTCTTAGCCAAAGTTACTGAGCCTCAGTCTTGTCGTCATTTGGACACACCGGCAGTCTTCAAAATGACATCTGCGTGAAAAACTGGCCCGGCGAACTGTCCATTCCCCAAATAAGGCATGGCCAAATCCCAACATGAACCAGAATCTACACTATTAGGCCATGTCAAACCTGGCCCTTGAACCAATCGAGCGTCCGCCTCAGGCCCTCTTCGAGGCCGACTTTCGGCTCCCAGGCAAGCACCTCCAGGGCCTTGCTGATGTCAGGCCGGCGACACTTCGGGTCATCGACAGGCAGCTGCCTGTAAGCGATCCCCGCCTCGTTACTCGTCAGCTGGTTGATCTTCTTGGCAAAATCGAGAATCGACATCTCGTCTGGGTTACCGATGTTCGTCGGGTCTGTTTCGCTCGACGTCGCGAGCCGAAACAGGCCGTCCACGAGGTCGGAGACATAGCAGAACGAGCGAGTCTGCGACCCGTCGCCATACACTGTGAGTGGTTCATTCGCAAGCGCCTGACAGATGAAGTTAGGGACAACGCGCCCGTCCCTGAGCCGCATTCTGGGCCCGAACGTGTTGAATATCCTCGCTATCCTGGTCTTGACTGCGTGGTATCTATGGTAGGCCATAGTCAGGGCCTCGGCAAAGCGTTTGGCCTCGTCATAGACGCCTCGCGGCCCAATAGGATTGACGTTTCCCCAATAGCTTTCCTTCTGCGGGTGGTGCTCTGGGTCCCCATAAACCTCCGAGGTCGAGGCAAGGATAAGCGTGGCGTTTTTGGCCTTAGCAAGCCCCAGGGCGTTCAATGTCCCGAGCGCTCCCACCTTCATCGTCTGGATCGGCAGCTCCAGGTAGTCCACGGGACTGGCGGGGCTGGCCAGATGAAACACGTAATCCAGCGGCCCATTGACGAAGAGGTAATTGGTCACGTTGTATTTCAGAAACGTGAACCGCTCGTTCTTGATATGCGCAATGTTATCTGTTGTCCCAGTTATGAGGTTGTCGATACAGATAACCTCATGCCCTGCATCAAGCAAGAAATCACACAAATGCGAGCCGATAAAGCCCGCACCGCCAGTGACCAAAGACCTAGGCACTCACACCACCTCCATAGGGCTGAACGCCCATCCCGTAGTACTCAAAGCCGAGCGCGTGCGTTCTCTTGGCGTCGTAGATGTTCCGGCCGTCGAACAAGATTGGCTGCCGTATCAGACCCTTGACCTTCTCGAAGTTCAACAGCTTGAACTCGTTCCATTCGGTAACAAGGATCATGGCGTCGGCGCCCTCGGTCGCCTCGTAGGCATTCTGGCAGTACGTAATCTCGGGGAAGATCTTCTTGACGTTGTTCATCGCCTCGGGATCGTAGGCCCGGATGGTCGCCTTGCTGTCAAGCAGACCCTTGACCAGCTCCAGCGACTTAGCCTCACGAATGTCATCGGTGTTGGGCTTGAAGGCAAGCCCCAATATCGCGAAGGTCTTGCCCTCTAGCGACGAAAACCGCTTCTTGATCTTGGCCAGAAGCCTCGTGCTCCTTTGGTCGTTTATGTGGATTATGGCGTCTATGAGCGAGGCGTCCGCTCCATATTGCCGTGTGGTGTGAGCGAGGGAGCTGCTGTCCTTGGGGAAGCAGGAGCCGCCGTAGCCCAGGCCCGGCTGAAGGAAGAGGCTGCCGATCCTCTTGTCGGTCCCCATGCCTCGAACGACGTGGTTGACGTTCGCGCCCGCCAGTTCGCACAGGTCTGCGATGAGATTGACGAAGGATATCTTGCTGGCTAGAAAAGCATTGGACGCATACTTGATTATCTCGGCGCTATGCACATCGGTGATTATCATCGGACGCTCAAGGACCGCGTAGAGCTCCAGAAGCTTCATGGCCACGTTCTTGCTCGGCGCCCCAATCACAATCCTGTCAGGCTCCAGCGTGTCCTTGATGGCCGAGCCTTCACGCAAGAACTCTGGATTCGACACGACGTCGAAGTCCACGTCCTTGTGCTTGTTCTTCTCAATTATCTCTCTCACAAGATCGCCAGTCCCGACGGGAACGGTGCTCTTGTTGACTATGATCTTGTAGTCATCCATCCACTCGGCGATGCTCTTGGCGACTGCCCTGACGTAACTTAGGTCAGTCTCGCCACCATCTTTGGGGGGTGTGTTCACGCAAATGAATACGATCTCCGATGCCCTGACGCCCTCCTTTATGTCTGTCGTGAACCTGAGACGTCCATCCCTGGCATTGTGAGTGACCATTTCCCTGAGTCCAGGCTCATAGATCGGCATAATCCCATTCTTGAGGCTCTCGATCTTCTCCTTGTCAACATCGACGCAAATGACCTCGTTGCCCAGGTCGGCGAAGACCGCTCCAGTCACAAGGCCGACATATCCTGTTCCAACTGCACAAATATTCACTAACTCCTCCGAAAACCTACATTTCTCGACGCAGCCAGCCTACGCAAGCTGCCTTATCTGAACTTCTGACCTAATCATATAAACATCCTCGTATTTACAGAGCTCCGTGCCGGGCGTGAGGGCACAGGCTGCGCCAGCTGCCACACCCAGTGTGAGACTCTCGCAGAAAGAAAGACCCGTGTCCAGCCCCAAAACAAAGCCTGCGACAAGCGAGTCCCCAGCCCCAACCGGGCTAAGTGCCTCGACTTTGGGCGGCTTGGCAAAGAAAGACCCCTCCTCACAAGTCAGAACCGCGCCATCCGCCCCCATCGAGACCAGCACATTCTCAACCCCCATGGCCCTGAGTTTGGCCGCGGCCGACTGAACCTGCTCAACGCCCTCCACATCGAGACCCAGGAGCCGGCGGAGCTCGTGACTGTTCGGCTTAATCATGAAAGGCTTGCCCTCAATGCCTCTTCTTAACAGCTCCCCGTCCGCATCCAGCACAGCGCGGAGGTTGCTCTCCTTAACGATATTGGTGATCTCGTGGTATGCGTCCGCGGGGACTCCGGGGGGTGCGCTGCCTGAAATGACAAAAAACCCTGACTTGTACTTATATTCCTTGAGCTTCTCCAAGAGCTGTTCGTATTCCACCTGCGTTGCGCAGGGACCGGCAGCATTGAGAGCCGTGATCGAGTTCGCCTCGATGTCACTAACAATGACGTTCGTTCTCGTCTCGGAGCCTATGTGAACGAAGTCCGTGGGCACCCCCGCCTGCTTCAACCTGCCCTCGAGCTCCGCCCCTCCGTATCCGCCCACAAACCCGAACGCCACCGTGCTTCCGCCGAGCTCGATCACGACTCGCGACACGTCGATCCCCTTTCCCGCAGCGAATCGCTGCTCCGATATGACGCGATTGGCATCATCGAACGCCAGTCTTCTCACGCGGAGCGTCCTGTCAAGCGCCGGGTTCAGTGTCAGCGTGTATATCATCACTAATACGCGTTCTTCTGGTTCAAAGCTCTCGTGACCGTGCGAAACAGTATTTTGAAGTCCATTGACAAGGACCAGTTCTCAATGTAGTAAAGGTCGCTCTTTAGCCGCTTGCGCATTGACGTGTCGCCCCGCCAGCCATTGACCTGCGCAAGGCCAGTCATCCCTGACTTCACCTTGTGCCTCAACATGTAGTGCGGTATCGTGTTCCTGAACTCATCGACGAACGCTGGCTGCTCGGGCCTTGGCCCCACAATGCTCATATCCCCCTTAAACACGTTGCAGAATTGAGGTATCTCATCGATGCTGAACCGCCGCAGCACCGCCCCGAACCTCGTTACCCTGGGGTCGTTCTTGGTCGTCCATTCTCGCCCGCTCTGGTCCGCTCCATCAACCATTGTCCTAAACTTGAACATCGTGAACGACTTGCCATCGAGCCCCATCCGGTCCTGTTTGTAAAAAACGGGGCCCCTCGAGGTGCATTTGATAACTACCGAGACCACAAGTAGAACCGGCGAAAGCACCACAAGCGCCGCGGCCGATAACGCCAGGTCCTCCAATCGCTTCAGCCTGTACCTCCACCCTGATAGCGGAGTATAGGTCAGGTTAACGATAGGAATCCCGTCGAGTTCCTCCACGTAGGAGCGGAGCATGATGTGCTGCAAGATATCTGGGGCGATCTTTATGTCTATCAACGTGTCCTTAAGGTCATGCAAGAGCTTGCTCAACGTCTTGTGCTGAGAAAAGGGAAGCGTGATCAGAACCTGATCCGCGCCCAACTCACTGGCGAGGCGCCTCGTCTCCTGAATGCGGCCAACTATCTTCACATCGTCCCCGACTCTCTCCCCAATTCTTTTGGAATTGTCAACAGCACCGACTATCTTGAGGCCGACATAAGGGTTCTCCTCTATCTTGTGAATTACGTTCTTCGCAAGCTCTCCGCCGCCAACTATCAGCAAGCGCCGCAAGTTGTAGCCCGCCTTTCTCAGGTGAGCAAGAACGCTCCGCAAACCCATCCTGAACGAGGCAATGGCCGCGATGTCAAGAAACAAGAAAATCAGCAACACACCTCTTGAGAAGAGGTAATCACGATACATGTAGCCCAAGCCCATCAATACGAACACTGACAGAATAACCACATAGATTATCTTGAAGAACTCATCGACCCTGGGCTTGAGCCTTCTCGGCCTATACAGGCCTGCTATGCTGAACGTGGCTATCCACAGGGCAGCGATCGCGCTCAGCACGATAGGGCCAGTATAGAGCCTAATGTCCGGTATCCCCGCTGGCGCTTCAAATATCGTATAGAAGCGAATATAGTACGCCGCGATAAATGCGCCTATGGTCGCCGCAACGTCGCAAATAGCGAAGAGAAAAAGGACTGCTCGGTGATGTTCCTTCAACATAACAATTGCTCACTCCATCCACACGCAAATCGGCACGCAAGTTTCGTTTTGCCCGAATATGCTAAGGGCTGCCCGATGGTATGTCAAACGATCGGTCCAAACTTGAGAGTCGAGACCGCAAACTCACTGGCTTGCAGTCGAGGGCAATCTCACGAATCCGCGCATGATGCGCGGGTTCCCAGCAAGAGGTCCCATGATGCCTGGACAGGCTCTAGCCGCCCGCACATTTCCGTCATAATCCCCACCTTCAACCGCCTGGCCAAGCTCAAGAACGCATTGGCATCTCTGCAAAGTCAGATGTGCCCGCCCGAATCGTTCGACATAACAGTAGTTGACGATGGTTCAACAGATGAAACGCTAGAATGGCTGAAAGAAGCGGCCGGGGAGCTTGGCAACCTGCGTGTTCTCAGCCAAAAGCACGCAGGCCCTGCCGCCGCCCGTAACCGCGCGGCCTGCGAGGCTTGCGGAGAGATACTCCTGTTCATGGGCGACGACGTAATCGCGTCAGAACGCCTCTTGGAGACGCACCTAAAAACATACGAGAGAATGGGGGCCAACATCGCAGTCCAGGGCAGTGTTCGTCTCGCACCGTCCGTTCCAACAACGCGCTTTGTTCGCTACCTGGACAAGAGAAGCGCAGCCCAGTTCCAACTGAGCGCCGCCGCGCCCGGCGACGCTCTCCCGTTCTTTGGCCTTTACACGTGCAACTGCTCCATTCCAAAGAAGTTGGTCGAGGAGTGCGGCGGATTCCCCCAAGATGTGGTCTATTATGATGACACATTTTTGGGCTGGATGCTGGACAGAAAGGGGATTCCTATCATATATGAGCCACTGGCCGAGGCGCTCCACGATCACGCTCAGACGCTCGAGGAGTTCCTTCTGCGACAGCGGCAGGCCGGCAAGGACGCCGCCATTCTCGCAGCGCGGCGCCGCGAGCTCCGCAAACCGCTTCGGGTTGATCAAGCGGTCTTGTTTGAGGGCGCCGTTTGGGAAATAGCCAAGAAGCTGGTGAAGATGCTTCTCTTCAACCGCTGGACAGTCCGCATACTCATGAAGATGTCAGAATCCCGTATCCTGCCATTCGCAATCTCCTGCATCATATTCTCCGGACTGATCGGCTATGAGCACAAGATGGCGGCACGGGGACAGAAATCGCGAGCGTGAGTTCCAGCGTCCAGAGCCCAGGGAAGTCCACCAAATTTCTTTTCAGCCGATGATGCAGCGACCCTTTGCATACAACGCGCGCTCCCGCGGGCGCTCCAAATCGCTAGAGACAGGTGATCGGCCGGGACCTATCGGCCATCAGTCGTTGGTGCTGGACTTGAAAGCTGGAGCCTTCCACTTCGGACCTCGTCAACACTAGATGCTCCGCCTTGCTTGGCCGCCTCTTAGGCGGCAGCAGTCGTGAGGCCGTTATCGTCAACAGAAATGAAAGCAAGAACATCACTACCACAAGGAATAACACAACCCAAAACGCTCTCCACTTTCTCATTGGCCTTCCCTAAGATTCGCTGCTGACATGAATATCGAGATCAAGTGTAGGACAAGAAACCCGCCTCGGTCAAATCACCAGACAGCTGCGGTTCACTATCAGGGCAGCGTGACGCAGCGGTCAATCTCGTGCATCCCCAGGATCAGTCGCAGTTGGGTTGAGCTTGGAGGAGATGGCCGCGGGAGCGTTGCAATGGCCGTCGACTTAGCGTGAATTAGACCTGCGGTCTGAACAAAGGTTGCCCTCCGAATCGGCAGGCTGGCGCCGTCGGCAAGAACCTTTATGTTGACCTGCCCCAGGTTCTGCGCCAGCAGCCAGGGCCGCTGCTGATTCAGACGAACGGTCGCCACGGCGCCTTGCATCCGAGCTGACAGCTGAAGCGTAGTGGGACGACCGTTTTCTGTAAACTCCAGCTGAACCGTTGCCTGGGATGATGCTCTCTCGAGCTCGAGATCGAGCTTGTCAATTAGCATCGAATCGATCTCGGGCTTGAGTCGCAGTTCGCTCGCACCCGGACTTTCAGCGACAGCCCGGGCGTGTATCACGTCGGAGGACAGTCGGTCGTAGGACCTCTGCCGCTTGAGAACGCGGTCAGCCAGAATAGGGTCTGGCACAGCCCTTTGACCGTCGAATCGAAGTGCTACGACTGTCTTGTCTGGCCCGATCGCTTGGTGTTGAAAGCTCCTCATCCAGTCCTCAAAAGCAAGTGCCTGCACGCTCTTGCCATACTCGGCTCGGACGGGAATATTGATCTGCATCGCTGGAGAGAAGGGGTCGTCAATCGACATGCTATCCGGCAAAACGATTAGCATCAACACATTGTCCGGAATGGTTGGCTGCGCCGCGATGACTGCCTTTGGGATGCGCTTTACGTTCTCAGATTCGGTCAGAAACATTCCGAACATCTTCAAGAAGCCAGCGATATAGAAGGCGATGATCAGCGCGAACACCGCGGCAGATAGAAACCTAAGCGGGACCATAGATAGTCTAGGAACTAAGCTCTTTGTTATCGCACATATTGCTCCTATTGCGACCACGGCAACTGCCGCAGCGTAGAACCTAAAATGGTATTTCAAGTTCTCCCCGAAGAAGAGCTCTGCCCAGCCCATGTTCAGAAGCTCAAAGACCCAATAGCCAATCGCAATCACTGTCAACCATTCCAGCAGGCCAGCTAGTGGCCGCCGCCTCTTAGGCTCGAGGATACCGCCTAGAGACAAGGAGAGATGACCAAGCAGGCCGGCCATCCCAAATGAGGCAAAGTAAACACGTCCAGGCTGAACGTAAGGCTGAGCGTAGTTGAGGGCGGGTGTGATTGCTACCCACAGCAGTAGAAACAAGACGAATCGCCAATTTGCCTTGCAGGTCAAACAAAGCAGCAAGATGGCCGCGAAGCAAAGCGCAGGCGACAGTTGTAGTGGCCGGATGATCTCATAGATAATTGGTATCACTTTCTTTGCTGCCATCGCCGCAGTCAAGCCCTTGGCGGCGGTTAGGTATGTCCCCGCCGCCGCACCCACCGTCATAAACTGATAAAACCTCAACCCCAAATACGTGGCAGAAATTATCCAAAGTGGTAGATGCGCTCTGATGAGGCGTCTCTTGAGCGCACCGTCCTCCCCGCCAATCCCCCACAGCAGCTCGTAGGCAATCAGGATGGGGATGACCAGGATGGTGTCTGGATAAGTCAGCAGCCCGGCTATATATGCGACAGATGCAAAGAGGCTCTTGAGCCAGGACGCCTTTTTGCGGAAACTTGGTCCGGCAAGCCAAATAGCCAACATTGAGAAGAAGACCGAATACAGAGTCTGTGCCGCCATCTGAAAGACCGGCCCAACGTGGCTTGGCATAATGGTGAAGAGCACTGCGCCAACGGCGCCAGTAAGGAAGCTCTGGGACAAGGCTTCGAGGATCAGGAATGCTAGAACGCAGGTGGCAGCGTACATCGCAAACCTTATCGCCCGAGGTATCAAGGGATTGGTTCCGAACAATCGATACTGGCCGACTAACAATGCCTGCAGCATGGGCCTGTAGAACCCGTCTATTTGTGGCTTGATAATAGCACCAAGCATTGAAACGCCCCAGTCTTGTGGCGTTATCCTGTTCAGAGATTCGCCTATGTAGTAAGCGCCGACCCCAGGGCCGGTTAGCAGCAGCGCGAGCAGAACCAATGCAACAATGAACCAGCGCCTCAGTTTGAGATTCTGGGACAGTCTGTTATCTGGAAAGAGCTGCATTGGCCGCCCTCCAAGCTATCGATTGTCTGGTGTTTTGCAGGACACGGATTACCTGCGGTGCCCTACAAGGCCGACTTCTAGCCTGTATCTACGAAAAGGTAAGCGTCAGCTTCTGCCCTTTCTTCAGGCCGAGCATCTCACTTGCGCTCTTTCGCTTGACCGAGAGCTCAAGCTGGGAAGTGCTGCCGAACAGAAGGGAGGGCTTGCCCGATTCGCATTCAGCGTAGAAGCGCTTGAGTTCGGACAATACAAGGCTGCCGATCTCGAGCTGGAACGTGTGTTCGGGGGCCTCCTCCAGCATCTGCTCGAACCTGTCCCGAGTAACGTTCGTGATGAGGTTGCCGAATGAATCGATGTGAATGACCTCCCCCTCAAGCTTCCCATCTTCACTGGCAATAGGGGCAGGCAGCTTGAGGTCAACGTAGTCATCGATCATCTCGCCGAAGTTCTCTATCTCTATTCCCTTGCTCAACCAGGCTGCGATCGGCGCGAAGATGTCCCGCCCATGGAAGGTTGAGGAGAGCGGCCGGAGGTAGTAGTGCTCCGCGTCGATGGCGAAGACGCTTATGTCCTCCGGGTCCTGAAAGAGACCCGACAGCACCCCGTTGTCAGGTGCGATGAAGTGATGGCCATTGATCGAGGCGATAAGCGGTCTTCGCTCGCTTCCGACAGTGGGGTCAACGATGACAACGTGGATAGTCCAATTGGCGAAGTAGTGATAGGTGTTGGCGATGATGAAACAGGCGCCCATTATGTCGTGCCGCCTTATCTCGTGCGTGATATCGACGATATTCACGTCGGGATTTATGTTAAGCATCACTGCCTTCATGGACGCAGCATAATTGTCCCGCGTGCCAAAATCCGTCGTGAGTGTAATAATAGGATTCTTCATTACCAAGGTCTCCCAGGTCTTAACGCGGAGCTAGTCCAAAAAGGCCTCATCTCCGCCCAAAGATGTTCAAAAGCAATGTTAGAATGATGCTTATCAATATACTTGAGGCGATGGGTATGTAAAGAGCAAAGTTTCTGCGCCTGATCAAAATGTCCCCCGGCAGGTGGCCTATCCCCAACCTCGGGGCCACCGATACGATTACACCAAGCAAAACAATCGCAACGCCCAAAATTATCAGAAATCTTCCCAACGTTACCTCACATATCCTAACGTCTTGAGCGCCTCGCGTCTTCTGGCATCGATCTTGACGGAGCCCACGCTGCGGCTGGACTTCTGGCTTGGCTGGCCCGGGACGCAGAAGATGAGCACGCCCTCCTGTCTGCCTCGGCCATTCGTTATCGCGATCAACGCATCGAGGTCCACGGCCGCGTCAGCGGGATTGAGGGTGAAGGGGCTAGATTCAGGGCGGCCGCAGCCGGCGCGGACGCGGTCGAGGCAGCCTGAGTTGTCATCGATCTTGAGCTCGATAGTCAGCGGCATGTCCGGCGGCTCTACACGAAACGAAAGGAGGCTTTCGTAAGTGCTGAGGCTCTTGGTGAATTCAATCTGATGATCGTCATGGTCGAGAACCTCGTCGAGACAGCTAAGACTGTAGATGTCCTTGAAGCGGCCCTCAGTCCGTATCTCGCCCGAGAACTTCGATTGCAGCGGCGTTGAGAACAGAATCCGCCAGCCCGGCGATGATAGGTCGAACAGCTTTCGATATGCCTTTTCTCTGAGGGATTTCGTGAGCTCTGGCTCGACGGCGATGAGGTTCTCCGTCTCGTGCGGGTCGTTTCGCAGGTCGTAGAGCAGCTCTGGGCTTCGGTAGTTCAAGCCCTTGTAGTTGTAGATGTTGGGCGTGATGTACTTCAGGACGCTCGAACGCAGGCAAAGCCTCATGACGCCGTGCGCGGCGGTCTCCGACACGTAGAAACGGTCGTCCGGGAGCGCAGTATTCGGCTCGGCGAAGAGCGACCTGCCGGGGCCAGCGATAGCGCCTCCGAGGCCAACCTCAGAGAGGATGGTCGGCGCCACATCGATGAGCCCAACCTGATGCTTGACGCGCAGGCCAGCGTTTTGTAAGTGCGGCAGCTTCACGATGAGCGGCACCCGAATCTGCTCCTCGAACAGCCTGAAGCCGTGAGAAAGCGACCTGTGGTCCCAGAACTCCTCACCGTGATCGGACGTTACGACGATCATTGTGTTCTGCCACAGGCCGAGCTCCTTGAGCCTGTCAAAGAATGACGAGAGCTCGTCATCAACGAACCTGATCTCGCCATCATAAAGCGCGATGGAGCCTTGTATGTCGGTCTCGGTGGGCCGTCTCCGCCTGCCCAGGAAGGCCTTCACTGGGCTTTTGTATTCCTTTCTTAGGCACTCCTTCTCTCCAGAGGGGCAGAACATCGTGTCGTACGGCTCCGGCGGGTTATAGGGATCGTGCGGGTCGAAAAAATGCAGAAACATGAAGAACCGCTTGTCGTAGTGCCTGTCCAGCATCGCAAGCGCCTCGTCAACCACCTCGTCGGCACGCTGCGGGCAGTGAAAGTAATACTCGTCAAATCCCTGCGCAAGGCCATAGTCGGGGAACAGATACTCAAAACTCGCCACGCCGAGCGTCAGGAAGGAGTTTTCGCGCATGACCTCGGCAAGCGTCAGCGCCTCGTCCGAGAGGCCCTGGTAGAAGTTTTGCACGCCGTGCTGAGACGGCATAAGCCCCGTGAAAAGCGAGGCGTGGGAGGGCAACGTCCAGGGCGCCGCAGTAATTGCCTGCTCGAAGACGACCGAATCTGCCGCCAGTTTGTCGAGATTCGGCGTGGTGGGACGCTGATAGCCGAGGCAGGACAGGTGATCTGCCCGCAGTGTGTCGATGCTGATCAGAATGACGTTTACGCTCTCGTGGCACTCGTCGCGGCTTGCGATGAACGGATTGCTCCAAAGCGCGTAGTCATATCTTGTGTCGGCATTACGGCTGAAAGGAGGCCGAATGGGATAAGTCCCGCGAGTTACGAACCTGAGTGCAATGTCCCGGCCCGAAAACGCCGATAGATCGACCCTGGCGTTGAACCACCTTTTGTCCTGCTTGCGCATCTTGGGATCAATATAGTGCGAGAAGAGCATCTGCTCGTGGCCGGCGCGCTCGACCAAGACGTCGAATTGGCAACCGTCCCCCGCCCTTGACCACGCGTCGGGCGAGATGCCATATCCGAAATCCAGGACGGCGTTGAAGGGGACGTGCACGGTGCATTCTATTGAAGTCTGGCTTGGGGCGAATATCGCACTGCGCTGCTCATTGGCGATGGTTACCTTCTTTTTCATTCCCATCCTGTTGGCTACAAGATAGGAGTCATTGTTCGTCATCACGTCAGCGAAAGGCATTATATCTGATGCGGTGGCGGTCGAGAGGATGCGCCCGTTCTCCAGCGAATCAACCATATTCCAGTGCCTGATAGCCCCTGAGCCCGGCGCAGAGCTCTCGCTCTGGCACCCGAACATGCCTGCGATCCCAACCGCAAGCAACGATATCGAAAGGCCCCAAGCCTTCATCTATCAGCCCCTTCAAGCATGTTTTGCGGCCCTATTCCCCGTGGATTAGCTCCGAACTCCAGCAGTTAGCCAGCGACTCAACTGCCTTGGTCCCAAGCGCCCAAAACCCTATCACCAACCTCATCCGGCTGCAATACCGATGCCGCCTCAAATTATTTGGGTCTGCCCTTTCAGGAGTTTCCCCAAGACCTGGCTTGGGTAAGTTGTGTTATGGGCTGTGCAGTGGCGATTTGGGCGTTGAGGCAGTGGAATTGGCCAGCTCGGCTGATGTGGCCCTAAAAGGGCCTGACGTGAGTAGCCCCGTGTGCAACGCGGGGTCATGGGCGTGCCCGAATTCGTCTTGGCGACCCTGAAGGGGTCGAACAAATTCAGAGATTAACGGTACCGTTCGACCCCTTCAGGGTCGCTTTTCAGGAGGTTTGGGACAACCTGTCCGCAGGTTTCACCTGCGGCTACTCACGTGTTCCCCCTACGGGGAAAGGGTCCACAGCCAGGGGAAGCTGGCCGATGCCGATAACCCATCTGTTCCCGCTTTCGGGAGAAGAATGGGGAAACTCCTCTGTCCTTTGCCTTGACATACGATCGGCCAACCGTATTATTGGTGCGTTTTTGACCAAGCTTCACTGTCGCAGGTCAGGCTAAACAGGTATCTGTACAGAGAATCAACAGAGATTTCGAAGCACGATAATGCAGCAGTCTGATCTCGCTGACGTTCTGGTCGTCTCCTCCTCGCCGCATATAAGGGCGCAAGAATCCGTTAGCAGGATAATGTGGGACGTCAACCTCGCGCTCTTGCCGGCCGCGATAGTGGGCGTCTATTTATTCGGGCCGCCGGCTCTTATTACAATCGTGTTGACTGTTCTCTCGACCGTTGTGTCCGAGGCCGTTTTATCGCGGCTCTTCGGGAAACCCATGAGGCTTTGGGACGGCAGCGCCGTGGTTACGGGCCTCTTGCTGGCGTTCAACCTCCCGCCCTCGGTGCCCTGGTGGTTGGTGGTCACGGGTGGTTTCATAGCGATGTTGATCGGAAAGCATCTCTATGGCGGATTGGGGTGCAACCCATTCAATCCAGCGCTCGTTGCCCGCGTCGTTCTTGTCGTCGCTTGGCCGTCATTTATGACGAGGTTTCCTGCCCCGTTCGGAGGCAGGCACGGTGTTGACGCGGTCTCTACTGCGACGCCGCTCGACTTTCTGAAGCAGGACGTAACAATGGGGCTTCACCTGAAGAACTCTGCCAACATCTCCCTGTGGGACCTTTTCGTCGGAAACATCCCCGGCTGCATCGGAGAGGTCTCAGCCCTTGCGCTGCTCCTGGGTGCGGCCTATCTGCTGCTCAGAAAGGTGATTACGTGGCATATCCCAGTGGCCTACATCGGAACGGTTGTTCTCTTCTCAGGCATATACTGGCTCATTGATCCCACAAGTTATGCAAGCCCAGCATTTCACGTCTTCTCCGGCGGCCTGATGCTCGGCGCATTGTTCATGGCAACCGACATGGTTACCACACCGGTCACCGCAAGGGGCATGCTCATCTTCGGCGTTGGTTGCGGTCTTCTAACAATGATCATAAGGTTCTATGGCGGGTATCCGGAGGGCGTCTCGTTCTCTATTCTGATTATGAATGGCCTGACGCCTCTAATAGACAAGTTCACGAAACCTAGGATTCTGGGGGAGGTGAAGAGATAGTGGACAGCGTCCCTAAGATGGTTGCCGTCCTAACCCTTGTCTGCTGCGCCGCGGCGCTTGCTCTCTCGCAGGTCTATAACGTTACGAAGCAGCCGATTGAGAATGCCGAGAAGAATGAGCAGTTGAAGGCGATAAAGGCGGTGCTTCCTCCTTACGACAATGACCCGCTCAAGGAGGTTGATAAGCACAAGTATGAGAAGGTCCAATACGAGTTCTACGTGGGAAAGAAGGCCGACAAGACCGTGGGCAGAGCCTTCAAGGTCCAGTCCGACGCCGGATATGGAGGCGCTATCGTGATCATGCTGGGGATAGCCCCAGATGGCAAGATCACCGGGCTTTACATACTCAAGCACTCGGAGACGCCAGGGCTTGGCGCAAAGATCGTTGAGAAGGGTTTTTTGGGCCAGTTCGTTGGCAAGTCGCTCGCAAACTCAAAGGTATCCGTCAAGAAAGATGGCGGCGACATTGACCAGATCACGGGCGCCACGATCTCACCCAGGGCAGTCTGCCTCGCCGTTCGGCAGGGGCTTGTGGCTCACAAAGCGATTTACCAGAAGGAGAAGAGCTGACAGGGATGGATAGAGGAATATCAGCTGGACGAGGTGTGAACTGTTGAGAGCGTTGGATGAGTTTACAAAAGGGTTCTGGGAGAGTAACCCGCTCCTGAAGTTGGTGCTCGGAATGTGTCCAACCCTTGCCGTAACGACATCAGCGGAGAACGGTGTCGCCATGGGTCTTGCGGCAACTTTCGTCCTAGTCTGCTCTAACGTCCTGATCTCCGCACTCCGGAAGATCATACCCAGAAAGGTCAGAATCCCCTGCTTCATCGTTGTCATCGCATCGTTTGTCACGATCGTCGATCTCGTCATGCACGCCTTTTTCATCGACCTTTACAGGAGCCTGGGTCTTTTTATCCCTCTGATCGTGGTCAACTGCATCATCCTGGGCCGGGCAGAGGCGTTCGCATCCCGCAATACAGTCGGTTACTCTTTTCTCGATGGCCTCGGCATGGGGCTCGGGTTCACGGTTACGCTGATCGTTTTGGGAACAATCCGCGAGCTCATTGGCAATGGGACCGTCTTCGGGCTCGCCGTGATGGGCGCAAGCTATCAGAAGTTTCTCATTATGATACTCCCTCCCGGCGCCTTCATAACGCTAGGGCTCTTGCTGGGCTTGATGAATAAGATCGAAATTAGCAGAAAATAGATAGTCCGAGAGAACTCAAATGACCCACATACTACTTCTGATCATTAGCGCCATATTCGTAAACAACTTTGTCCTCGCAAGATTCCTCGGAATCTGCCCATACCTCGGCGTCTCCAAACGGCTCGAAGCCGCTGTCGGGATGGGTGCGGCAGTCGTATTCGTTATGACGATGGCCTCGATCGTCGCATGGGTTATCCAATACTACCTGCTTGTCCCGCTGGACCTCGAATACCTTCAGATCATCACGTTCATCCTCGTCATCGCTGCCCTTGTGCAACTGGTCGAGATGTTCATCCAAAAAACCAGCCAGCCGCTCTACAAGGCCCTCGGCATCTACCTACCGCTGATAACAACCAACTGCGCTGTCCTCGGCGTGTGCATCCTCATTATCCAGAAGAAATACTCGCTCATCGAAACTCTCTTCTACGGATTCGCCTCATCGGTTGGCTTTGCTCTGGCGCTAGTCATCTTTGCTGGCATCAGGGAGCGCATCGAGCTGATGGACGTCCCTGAAGCCTTGAAGGGGGTCTCGATAGGCCTCATCACTGCCGGCATCCTCTCTCTTGCCTTCATGGGGTTCTCCGGCCTCGTCAAGGAATAGGCGGCGAGCCGCTGCTGGCCTGGCTCGTACGGCCGCGTGACCCGTCTGAGCCGGAAAGCACGACGGGCCGTCTCGATTGCTGGGGATGTTTGTGTTCCAATGCTTCACGTGAACTGAACGGTTCGATCCGCGCGCCAGTAGGAGCTCTCCAGCAGGAGATACGAGAGTCTGAGCTATGCTAGAACTTAATGAGCCTGATACAAGGGCCAAACTCATTGACCCGGCCATACATAAGCGCGGCTGGACATAGGACCTCATTCGGCGCGAACAGACGGCTGGCGCGGTCGAGATTATGAGTGGCCGACCTATACGTCTCGACCAGCAATCACCCGCAGAAAACCACCAAAAACAGCCAAAAATCGCCATAGCGACTCTGCTATATACAACATCCTGTCATCCAACCCAAAACCACCACCGGTCGCATCTCACCACCACCCAACAACCCACTCCTGCGGAACTGCTGTCCATGCGGCCTGTCGGTTGACAGGCGCCCTCTTTGACGGCTATACTCGCCAAGACCTTGAGGTTTGTCGCCCATCTTAGTTTGATAAGCTTTTATTCTCGGAGGCAATCGGCCAAATGGCTGAAGTTGTTTTGGTGGAGCCGATATTCGGGCACTGGGATGCGTTGAGGACGAGGCCGACTCCGCCGCTGGGACTCCTTGCCGCCGCTCGTTTTGTGGCGCGGGAGTTCGAGACGGTGCTCATCGACCAGAGAACGGATGAGCACTGGCGGGACAGTCTGCTTCGGGAGCTGAACTCGTCGCCGCTCTGCGTCGGCATCCACAGCCTGACAGGCAACCAGATCAAACACGCGCTCGAGATCGCCTCATTTGTGCGAGAGCATTCAGACGTGCCGCTCGTCTGGGGCGGTGCACACACGACTCTGCTCCCTGAGCAGTCGCTGGGCGACCCCTGCGTTGACATCATCGTCGAGAGCGAGGGCGAGGAGACCTTCTTAGCGCTGGTGCGGACGCTCAAATCGGGCGGAGACCTTGGGCAAGTGCGTGGGCTATGGTTTGTGCGCGATGGCAAGCCACACTACACCGGCCCGCGCCAATTTGTTGAGATGGACACATTGCCTGAGATGCCATACAGCCTGGTGGATTTCACTGACTATTTGCCGCTGGAATTCGAGAAGCCGACATTCTACGTCGAGAGCTCCCGCGGCTGCCCCAACAACTGCTCGTTCTGCTACAACAAAGCCTTCCACAAGCGCACGTGGCGCGCTTTCTCGGCGGACGTTTTCGTCGAGCGAATGCTCAACGCCGCCGAGAGGTTCAACGTGGAACATTTCTATATTGTCGATGAGAACTACTCCGTTGACATTGGGCGAGTGAAGAGCATCTCCGAGGCGCTTGTCGGTGCGGGCATCACTTGGACCACGACGGGCGGGCACATCCCAGAGGCCTCAACGCTGAGCGACGCGGACTTCAAGCTCTTGGAGAGAAGCGGGTGCAGGAGGCTTTATTTCGGGGTCGAGTCGGGCTCGGAGCGCATCCTCAAACGCGTTGGCAAGAAGCTGAAGATGCAGCAGCTTTTCGACGTGAACCGGCGCCTCGCCAAAGTCGATATAATCCCACGATACAGTTTCATAACGGGGTTGCCATACGAGCGGGGTGCGGACCTAAGAAAGACTGTGGAGCTGATCATGCGTGTCATGCGGGAGAACCCAAAGGCAACGATCACAGCACTCGCGAGTTATATTCCATATCCGGGCTCCGATCTCTATGAGGATTCTTTGCGTTATGGATTCGAGGAGCCAGGCACGCTTGCCGAGTGGGGCGAGCTGAAGATGGAGCGAGGGAACATGCCTTGGCTCTCGAGGCACGACAGGAGAGTGCTTCAGAGCTTATACTTTGTCTCATTCTTCATCGATTCGAAGGCGAAAGATTTTGTGTGCACCAGGTTGCTGTCGATTTTGGCGTCGCTTTACAGGCCGATAGCGCGGTTTCGGATGAAGCATTTCTTCTTTGGGCTCATGCCAGAGATGAGGATGTCGCAGACCTATTCTGACCGGGCCAATTGATGATGCGGCAGACTTCAGCGGCGTGTGTCAGAGGTCGTGTGGTGATTCCGTGCAAGGTTATGTCGCGAGGGGCCTACGCTGAATAAGTCGGTAGATAAGTGGCCACGCCCGGCTCTTGTGGTCGGAAGATGCGTTAAGTTTCTCAGAGGATTTTGATGAGCAGCAGCAAGAGACGAGTGCACATAGTCGGGGCGGGCGTAAACGGGCTAACAGTCGGCTACGCGCTGGCTCAGCGTGGTTTTGAGGTCGTGGTGCTGGAGAAGTTGGGATGTGTTGGGGGGCTGGCGAGGAGTTTCAGGTATGGGGATTTCGCCTTTGACATCGGGCCGCACAGGTTTCATACCGACAATCCGCGGGTGAGCAAGTTCATCGAGAGCATATTGGGCGACGAGGCCTTAACGATTGAGCGGCATTCTAGCGTCCTTCTCTTCGGGAAATACTACCACTGGCCGCTTAGGCCGCACTCGTTACTCAGACTGCCGAAGTCGGCGCTTGTCAGGTGTTTTTTTGACCTGTTCAAGCGGCCGAAGTTCACAACTGAGCGTTTCGACGACTACATCAAGAGCAAATACGGCCCAACTCTTTACGAGATATTCTTTCACGACTACACTCTCAAGTACTGCTGGACTGACCCGGCAAAACTGCACGCAACCTGGGCGTCAGCGAGCATTGACAGGGCGATCATTGACAAGCGGGCGAGCATGAACACGCTCTTCGATACGCTGAAAGTAACGCTGATGCCGAAGCCCGTTACCACTAAGTTTGTCTATCCCAAGCACGGTGTTGACGTGTTCAGCACGAAGCTTGCGGCCCGCATCGAATCGCTCGGGGGCCGAGTAGTTCTTGACGTGGACAACATTGAGCTTTCGACCGCGAAGGGCCGGGTGACGTCGGTCTCCTACGGTGGCGAGAAGGATGACGTGGATGTTCTTGTCTGGACAGCGCCGATCCCGCTGCTTGCCGAGAAGATCGGGCTTCGAAAACCGAACCTGCGCTACCTTTCGCTTGTGGCTTTTAACACCGAGATCGATCACAAAGTTGGCCTCGATGACCAGTGGATATACTTCCCCAGCAAGGACCTGACGCTCACGAGGGCTTCGTTTCCGGAGAACTTCAGCCCGTTCATGGTTCCCGAGGGCAAAAGCGGCATCTGCGTGGAGATAACAAGCCCGGGGCCAGCTGACATGGAGTTCGCAGCCTCCAGACAAAAGAACATAATCAACGACCTTGAGAAGGTCCGCCTATGCAGCCGCCAGAGCATTCTAGACATCCACATCGAGCGAGTGGACAACACATACCCACTTTACGAGCTCGGCTACATTGAGGAAAAGCAGCGCTTCAAAGAGGCGCTCAAGAGCTTTGCCAACGTGCGGCTCGCCGGGCGAACTGGCCTATTCTGGTATAACAACATGGATAACTCGATTGGGCAGGCGCTTCAGCTTGCCGACGAGCTCGCCCCGGAAGGCGAGCTGCAAGATTAGGGGCATGGCACAGACCGTTTTTAGGTCAGGTTACGTATCGATTATCGGCCGGCCGAACGTCGGGAAATCGACATTGCTGAACCTCATCGTTGGCGCAAAGATCGCCATCATCACCGACAAGCCCCAGACAACGCGCAATCGCATTCTGGGCATCAAGAACCTCCCTGAGGCGCAGGCGATCTTTCTGGACACGCCCGGCATCCATAAGCCGCCCAAATTGATGAACAAGATCATGGTCAAGACCGCGATGCAAGCCACGTCCGGCATGGACATCATCATCTTTCTCACCCAAGTGCAAAGGAAAGTCCATCCCCAGGATATCTTCATTCTAAAGTGCCTCTGCCGAGCAAAATGCCCGGTTCTTCTGGCGATAAACAAGTGCGACCTGTTGCCAAAGCATCCGGAGATCGACATCGAGAACATCACACAACGCTACCAGTCGCTTCTGGATTTCCGTGAGACTTTCCATATCTCGGCACTTGAGAACAGGAACGTCGATGCCCTCCTTGAGTCGGTGATTGGCTTGCTGCCCGAAGGCCCGATGTATTATCCGCAGGAGACTGTTACCGACCTTTCGGAGGAGTTCATTCTTGCCGAAATAGTCCGGGAGAAGCTGATGATGCTCACGCAACAGGAGCTGCCGTATTCGACGGGCGTTGTGGTCGAGTCTATCGAGGAGCAGGAAAAGGGTGACCAGACGCTCGTTCGGATTCACGCTACTATCTACGTTGAACGGTCAAGCCAGAAGATTATAGTGATCGGTAAAAACGGGCAGATGCTGAAAAGAGCTGGGACGCTCGCGCGCAAGGACATGGAGACGATGTTGGGGTTGCACGTCTTTTTGAAACTGTTTGTCAAGGTCAGGGAGAGATGGACCGAGAACAAGACAATACTCAAGAGGATGGGCCTTTGAGCCTAATTCACCGGCTGCGAAGGAAGCTCATCGTGGCGATCGTTCTCGGGGCGTGCATCTTCCTTGCCATCTCGCTCTACTCGGACTTCGACAAGGTCGCCAAGGCCCTGGCCAGCTTCAAGCTTTACTACCTCCCGCTCGTCCTTGGACTTGCCTTCCTCAACTACATACTCAGGTTCTGCAAATGGCACTACTACTTGAGACTTCTGGACGTGAAGATATCCAAGGCCCAGAGCTTCAAGGTCTTTCTGGCCGGGCTCACGATGACGATAAGCCCCGGCAGGTTCGGGGAGGTCGTGAAGTCGCTTTTCGTCAAGATGATCGATGGCTCACCGATCGCCAAAACAGCCCCAATTGTCGCCGCCGAACGCTTCACGGACTTCATCGGTTTCTTGATACTCTCCGCCTACGGCGCCGTCGCATTCGCTACCGGCGGCAAGGTCCTTTTGGTGAGCACCGCGTTTACGGTCGCTGTCATTCTGATTGTCGGCAGCCGGCGCCTCGCCGAATCGCTTCTCAGACTCATGGGCAGGATACCGCTTCTGCGAAGATTCACCGACAAGGCGTTCGAGGCCTACGAATCGATCTACCAACTGATAGCGCTCAGGCGACTCGTGCCGGCCGTGGCGTTGAGCGTCGTCTCCTGGGCCTGCGAGTGCGTTGCATTCTACGTTGTGCTCGAGGCGCTTGGCCTCACGAGGTGCGTAGGTTTCCTGGACGCGGTGTTCATCTACGCCTTCTCGACCATAGCCGGCGCCATTACGATGATGCCGGGCGGGATAGGCCTGACCGAGGTCAGCCTCACCGGTCTTTTGGTGAAGATCTCTTGCGAAATCCCCATTCAGACGAGCTTGGCCGCAGCAGCGACGATCATTATCCGCCTGTGCACGCTCTGGTTTGCCGTCGTGGTCGGCATCATCGCCTCGGCGATGCTGAAGGACGCGGGGGATGCGGAGAAGGGTTGATTCTGGGCGGCGAGCCGCCCAGTGTCTGGGCACCCAGCCGAGAGCCTCGGCTCCCATATCTTCTTCTACCAGCGAATGAAAGCTGTCGGCTCGCACGTTCCGAGCTCGCCTCAGGCAGCTATCCAGAGTGGGGGTCGATGCTGAAGCGCAGCCTCGGCCCAGAGTAAGGGAGCGGGGTTACCGCCCTCGGCCCAGAGTGAGGGAGGGGAGGCTAGATAACTCGGACGACAGTGGTGCAGCCGCTGACTATCCTGCCATGGAGGTTCTGCGCGATGCGAACGTAATAGACCGAGCCCGGCTTGGCCTTCTTGGGGACGCGAATCTTGACGTCGAACGTATTCGTGCGCTTGCCGCCCATCAGCTTGTAGGGAAGCACCACGCCGCCCATTCGCTTCTCAAGGCCTTTGTTGTCATCCGGCAGAAACAGGATGCCCTTCTCCTTGTATTCATTGATGGTGGTCAAGGCCTCGCTATCGCCGCACGTCCTCAGGAAGACCTGAAGAGGCGCAGGGTCCTCTGTCTGGCCCTGCCGGGCCGTCTCGAAGGGATGGCTCACAACGGCCTCCAGCGCCCCCTCGATGCTTTCTAGGTCGTGAGGCGTTCCCAAGAGGCGATGCAGTGTAATCGCCTGAGCAGGTTCGAGGCTAATGGCCGAGATGTTTCTCATCGCTATGTTGTTGTCCCAAGCTGGCTCCCAGGGATAGACTATCGGGTCTGGGTTGCACCTGTTCTTCGGGTCGTCGCCTGGCGGAAACCCTCGGTGATTCTCGCACTTGCAGATAGCGTAAACAACCGCGAGAAAGCACACATGAGAGCCCGAGACGGTCTGGCCGGTGCTCGGGTCGATGAGCTGTGGCGGCGTCCAGTCCGCAAAAGGCGCATTGACCTCGGCGTTGCCGTCACAGCCAGCTCTTCTCGGCACAGTAAACGGCCCGAAGTGAGGCGCCCCGCCGCCGCCCTCGGCGGCAGGCGGCCGTATGATCTGCCAGTCGTCCATCTGCGGGGTTCCAGAATACGCCCAGTAATACCTAATATAGGCGTTCCCAAACCAGTGTTTGCGCTCCGCACCTGGGGGCCATTTCCAGGTCCAGGGATAACCGCCCTGGGCAGGCTCACCGTCGAGGTCCCGATCGCCTCTGTTCCGCACCTGTGCCCAGATCCTGTATTTAAGGCCGAACTTTATCTCGTCTCCCACATCGACAGCCCGTTCATACCACTGCTCCTTACTCACGTCAGGGAACGGCCCCTCTACGATCTTGATGTCCGGGCTCTCCCAGAAAGTCTCCTGGGAATACGGCGCGCCATCGTCATCCGGGTGCGTCTTGATCCACAGGTCGATGATATTGCCCCTGAGGCAATGATTACGCTTCCACCGCCAGATCTTCACAGGGAAATCCTGCGGTTGCCATTTATTCTGATAAAACAAAGCCTGGTCATAAGGGCTGTGAATCGCCTCTTGGTAAACCTCGTTCAGTTTGCTTCTGACGTGCAGCACTCGTGTCTCATATTGCACTGTGACGTGGCCAGACGGCCCGGCCGGGGTATTCCAAGCGTGTTCAACTACGTATCGGGCTTTCACGTTCACGGGGGCCACCTTCCACACGACCGCCCAGTGATGTCCGACAGCATACTCGACGATGTCGCCGACGCGCACGTCATCGTCAGAGAGTACCTGCTCGAGATCCTTGGTGAGGATATGCAATTCCCCGGGCGACCAGGCACGTCTGGGCAACCATATTAGTCCGGCGCAGAAATATCTTCCCGTCGGCCCGAGCAACTCCCATGATCTGTCAAAGTGAAAGTACTTACAGGTTTC
>Ga0307378_10002014_pt1 | contig 31981 bp, 29 predicted proteins | sample UN1MG_FD_202238 | JGI IMG/M metagenome (GOLD analysis project Ga0307378, IMG submission 202238) | Soil microbial communities from Risofladan, Vaasa, Finland - UN-1 | ecosystem: Environmental > Terrestrial > Soil > Coastal area > Acid sulfate soil | place: Finland: Risofladan, Vaasa | collected... | reverse complement strand
CCGGTCCACCCTCTGTAGTAAGCCAGATTGTATCAAAGGTGTTAAAATTCCATACTAAAACCAAAAACCCCATAAACCAGATCATTTTACCTAATAAGGGAAAAGTTATATAAATAAACTGCCTCCAAAAATTTGCGCCGTCCACGCGGGCTGCCTCATAGAGCTCTTCTGGAATGGTCTGTAAGGCTGTAAGTATTAACAATGTGCCAAAGGGAAGCAACTTCCAGGTATTTAAAATAATAAGAGTTGGCACCGCTGCATTTTGCGAACCAAGGAAACTAATTTGAGTGCCTATTGTATTTTTGAGAATCTCATTGAAAATCCCAATTCCAGGCAGTAACATCCACTTCATCGATACAGCCAAGGCAACCATGGGAACTATCCAAGGCAAGAGAACACTGGTTCGTATAAAATGGATACCTTTTAGTTTCTGATTTAACAGAATAGCTACGCCCAGAGGTATAATTAATTGAAGTATTAGGTTACAAAATGTCCAAATGAGCGTGCTACTAACACTTTTCCAGAAAACAGGTTCGCTAAAGATTAATCGGTAGTTATCTAATCCAACAAATACTCCTTCTTTTGCACCCATTCTTATATTATAAAAAGATGATATTACGACTTGAATCAATGGATAGATGAAAATTATACCTATTAATATTAGTAAGGGAAGAATATATAGGTATTTAAGCAGACTAAGTCTTCTGTATCCTTTCATTTGTACTTCTTTCTATAGCGGCAGTTCCATTTTATTATGGAACTGCCGCTCAATAATAAGATTTTAATCAGTTTATTTAGTCACTACTAACAGGTACAGAATATTTCTCCATCTCGTTCTGGCCCCACTCAACAGCACCCTCAACTGTCATTTCACCGGTAACTATTTTGTTCACTACTTCTGCCAAGATATTCGCGCCAGTAATGTCTCCAATACCTAAGTTTACCCAATGTCCGTATTCAAAGCCATACAAGCTTGCATTCTCAAGTGCCTTAATGGCAGTTTTGTTCATTTCCTCATAGCGAGAGATTGTCGGGTCAGCCCAGAACTCTGGGGCTTCTTGCGCTGCTATGGTTGCCGGGTAAAAACCACCTGGCTCTGACTCTGCTGTCAACATGTAGTTAATATCAGGTCGCATTATAAATCTGATGAAATCATAAGTCGCCTCTAAATGACCTGGCCGATCTTTAATCCACTTATAAATATGTATTTCATTAGGGTATGTTAATGTACCAGGTTGCCCATCAGCTGGAAATGGATGCTCAGTGCCAGAATAGTCATCAGTATTTAGCTCCCTATCAAATCGTCTTTGAACTGAAGGAAAATATGTCGACATACCTATCTTACCAGCCATTATATTTAATTCAATTTCTCCCCAAGACCAAGCCTCAGCCCCGGGAGGATTGTACTGGAATAAATCTCTATACATTTCCATTGCTTGTATAGTCTCAGGACTATTAAATATTACATTTCCTTCTTCATCAAAGAACTTTGCTCCTGTATTTGTCATAAATGTATAAGCTTGCTCAGTTGTCATCAAATTGATACCCCCACCAAGTCCAACACCATAAACATCATTTTCAGCATCTGTTAGTTTCTCAGCATATTCTAGGTATTCCTCCCAATTTTCTGGTGGCTCAGTTGTACCAACATATTTTTCCAGAAGACTAGGTCTGTATGTTAACAAGAACACCATTGTAAAAATAGGAACACCCCAATATTCATCCTCATGAAAATATGGCGCTACCATGCTATCAATAAAATCATACTCATCATCCAACTCCTCTACTATATCTGTAACTGGAATCAGCGCATCTAACAGATAACTAGTTAGGAGAAGATCAGGTATTGAAAATTGGAAGTCTGGTCCTGTGCCAGCCTCTATAGCGGCTATTGTTTTAGGCCAAGCATCTCCCCACATAACTACTTCTTGTTCTACTTTAATATTAGGATATTCCTCTTCAAATAAGTCTATAACCTTCTGAAAAGCAGCTACACGGTGTGCAGGAGCTTCATGATGCCAGAATGTCAGATTAATAACCTCCTCCTCTGTGGTGACAGCTTCTTCCTCCTCTTCTTCTGCTACTTCCTCTTCTTCTTCAGCAGTTACTGCAGCTTCTTCTTCAGCCTTACATCCAGACAGCGAAAATACTGCAACCATACACATACTAATTATTACCACAAAAAACATTGCCAACAGCTTCTTCATTTTGCACTCCTTTCTTAGTTTACTTTCTAGATAATTATTGATAAATTATTTATGATATTTGCTTAGGGAAAGTAGCTACAGCCTAAAATTTTATCCAAGCAAATATCATTTTTACTTTTTTCATCTATCACCTCCTTATCTTAGCTTTCTTTGTGGCCTTCACGAAACTCTGAAACCCTTTACTGGTGCGGGTTTCAGGCACTACCCATTTTAGACTTGCCCTCCACCTTCTAAAACCCTGTATTCATGCGGGTTTTAGAAGGTAGCTTTTGGCCAAATTGGCCTATTTTAGCTCTTCCAGATGGGGGTGGAGGGCAAAAATCTTAAAGCTTTAGTTTCGTGAAACCCCTATTTTTTTAAAAACAAAAATTCTCTTCAAGCCTTATCCCATCTGGGTTTTGCTGATTTACTTTTTTACCTCCACCCCCTTAGAATTGTTTTTATCTATTTGTTAATTCTTAGGACCTTCACGAAATTAGGAGGTATTGATAATGTATCAGCACCCTTTATTTGATCTTGAGGAAATCTTTGACAAACCGCTAAGAAAATATGAGCTTTTCTTCTCTGTACTTGACCTATCTTTACTTGATAAGGGGACAAGTGTGGGAAGAAAGCCAATCAGTAGAGCAGCCATACTAAGGGCACTTATCTTTAAGAACCTAAAGACTATTGCCAGCTTAAGCGATCTATCGGCTGAGCTCTATGAGAGACCAGCCCTTGCTTCTATACTGGGATTTGAGCCAGGTGATAAGCCGGTTCCTGTAGAGAGGTTTTCTTCCTATCTTAAGAATGTTGACAATAAATTACTTCAGGAAGTAAGGATCTCTCTTGTAAGGAAGCTTATCAAGCTTAAAGTCATAAAAGGTGATTATCTATCAGTTGATTCCTGTCCCATAATGGCCAATGTTAAAGAAAATAACTTAAAGACCAGTGTGAGATACAGGTTTCTTAAAGAAAGACCTCCCAAGAATGACCCAGACTGCCGTATCGGGGTATTTCCTACTTTTAAATCCGGTAAGGCAAAGGCAGAGTTTTTCTGGGGATACCGCAATCATATCGTAAATGATGCACAGTCTGAGCTTCCCCTGGTTGAGACTACTATTGCCGCAAATGTGAGGGGTACAAATGTAGTGATTCCCCAGCTTGAGTCTATAAAGGATGATCTGGCTTTAAAACCTTTAGCAGTGATTGCCGATTCCGAGTATGATTCTTCTTCTATTATTGAATATATAGTAAAGAATCTGGGTGCAAGGCCAAGGATCTCCAGAAACCCCAGGAGGGGTGCCCCTTCTACTACAAAACTTACCTCCTCTGGAGTGCCTATCTGTATTGCAGGATTTAAGATGCTCTCCAGAGGCATCTGGTGGGACAAATCAAAGAATAGAAAACGTCATAAGTTTGTCTGCCCCATAAAGGGATCAAAGAAGTTTGCCAAGGATCATCCCTATTGCCCCTGGTTTCACCCCCGGTTTGTAGAGGGTACCGGCTGCTACAGGTATTTAAGGATCGATGTAGACGAGACCATAAGGGCTGAGATTGATTATGGGTCTGAGTCCTTTAAGAGGGATTTTAACAAAAGAAGCAGCAGTGAAAGGGTGTTTTCAAGACTGCTATCAATCCTTATGCAAAAGCCCTCTGTTACAGGTCTAGCCGCTACGGCAAATCTCTGCACCATCTCCCATATTACTGTCTTAGCTGTTGCCTATTTTTCCTCATTTGTCAAAGAACCTAATAAAATTCGGTTTGTTAAAAGCTTTCTCCCGAATTTTTAATTTCGTGAAGCCCTATGTAGATGTAATAATTAATTATTAATAAAATAAATGTTATGGATTAAGTAAATTTTCAGGAACCATACCCTCAATTACATCTATTACAGCTTTTGCAGTTACATTTCCCAATGCATTATAAGTTTCATAAGTTTCGCCTGCTGTGTGCGGCGTACAAATCAGGTTATCCAACTTGAATAATGGGTTATCTAACGTAGTTGGCTCATTTTCGTAAACATCAATTGCCGCCGCTGAGAGCTTTTTAGTTTTTAATGCATCATAAAGTGCTTCTTCATCAACTAAAGCTCCTCTCGCAGTATTAATAAAATATGCCTCATATTTCATCATGTCAAACTGTTCTTTGCCCATCATGTGATATGTTTCTTTAAAACTTGGAACATGTAAACTGACAATATCACAATTCTTAAGTATCTTCTCGAATGAAACCATTTTTACATTTAACTCTTTAGCTATATCAAGATTAGGATATTTATCATATGCAAAAATATTAACTCCAAAGCCTGCTAATTTTTTTGCAACTGATTGAGAAATTGCCCCAAATCCTACTAACCCTATGTTTTTACCATTTAAATCATGCCCTATGAATCTTTCCCACAATCCACTTTTTACTGATATATTTAAATTAGGTACATTACGTAAGACCCCCAACATAAAACATATTGCTAATTCTGCAACTGAATTTGCATTTTTGCCTTTTGCATTAGTAACTTTTATTCCATATTCTTTGGCTTTTACTAAATCAATATTATCTACACCTACACCAAATCTCGCAATAACTTTTAATTTTTTTGCAATTTTATAAATAGATTCATTCCAATCATCTAAACCTGCTATAACTCCATCTACGTTCGATATAATATCTTTAAGTTGGTCAAATGTTAAAAATGGTCTGTCTGATTTATTTAAAATTAATTGATACCCCTGTTTTTCTAATAATTTCTTCGCTTCATAACATCTTTCAGAAAAATTTGTTACAGTAATTAATATTTTATTCATATTAGTAACCCTACTTATTATAAATACTTAATAACTTGTGGGAATCTATATTAGTCACAACAATACAGACTATATTAACCTTAATAATTCTACAATAATTTAAAGACTTCGCTGTCTCCACAATATTACGCTTTTTCTGCAATCATATTACACGGTAAGTAAAATCTTATATTCTTTGATGGTTAAACCCAGTGCCTAAAACTGTTTTTAAATTATACCTAAACATTTTTAAATTATTTACAATATCTTTTGTGTAAAAAATTGCAGAAGTGCCACAAACAAGAACATTAGCACCAGCGTTTATTGACATCACAGCATTTTCTACATTAATATTTCCATCTACACCAATATCAATATTCAAGTCCTTTTTTTTAATAATATTCCTAATTTTTTTTATCTTTTTAATTGTAGAAATTATAAAACTTTGACCAGAAAAACCTGGTTCAACTGTTAAAACCATAATTTTATCTAAGAGCTCAAAAAGATATTCATAATTTTCTATGGGAGTTGAAGGATATAGCGCTATCCCTGCTTTTGCTCCAAGAGATTTTATCATTTTTATAAGCCTTAAAGGACTATTTGATACCTCAACATGAAAATAAATTGTATCTCCTCCTATCTCAACAAATTTTTTAATATATTTAACTGGATTATCTATATATAAATGTAGGTCTAATGGAATATTAGTAATTTTTTTTATGCCTTTTATAACTTGGAAATTAAAGCCAAAATTATCTACAAGATGTCCGTCCATAATATCAATATGAAAAGAATCAATATTTTCCTCTTCCAATTTATTAATCTCATCTTTAAGAAACAATTGATCTGCACACATTAATGATGGTGAAATTTTAATGTCCATTATTTCAACACTTCGTTTCTTAACCCAATAAATTCTTCAATTTGTTTTTTTGTTGGCAATGATTCTGTTGTTCCTGCTTTGCTTACCGCCAAAGCCCCGGCAGCATTTGCAAACTTGATTGCCTCATGTAACTTTTTCCTCTTTGAAACAATATAAGTCAATGCAGCTGTAAAAGCATCACCCGCCCCAGTGGTATCAATTGATTTTATTTTAAAAGCAGGATATGTTTTAAAACCATTTTTATCAGCAACTAAAGCTCCATTTTTACCCATTTTAAATACTACGTTGTCAACCCCATTAGACAGCAACTTTTTAGCTGCTTTTTTTCTTGATTCGTCACAATTTATATTTATACCTGTTAATATACTTGCCTCAGACTCATTTGGGCTCAAAATATAAACTCCTTTAAAATAATCTAGCGGCACTTTCTGGGCAGGACCAGCATCTAAAACAACAGGAACACTATATTTATTAGCAAGTTTCACTATACTCCTTACGCTTTCAATAGGAATTTCTAATTGTGTAAGAATGATATCAGCTTTCTTTATAGTATCTTCAAGCATTTCTATTTTTTCTTTTTTAAAGCTTGCATTTGCTCCAGGAACTAAAATCAAACTATGTTCTCCGTCTGGTCTTACTAATATAAATACAGTTCCGGTTTTTTTGTTTTGGTCTATATAAACAAAATCTGTATTAATGTTTTCTTCTTTTAATCTGTTTAATAACAACTTAGAAAAAGAATCATTACCTAAATTACATGAAAATATAACTTCTGCACCCATTCTTGAAATTGCTACAGCTTGATTAGCTCCCTTTCCTCCCATCATTTGCTTATAAGAATCACCAGTGATTTCATCATCAGCATGCGCCGGAAATTTTTGAGTATTTATAATAAAATCCATATTAATACTTCCAATTACTAAAATATAAGAGCTCATAAATATTTTCTCCCTTAATTTTTATACCACATAAGATCTGCTGACAAGACTAATACATCAACATCAAGCTTTTTCTCAATCTTTTTTTCAAACTTTTTTAATGGTAAATAACCCCATGAATAATCCTTGATTAACATTTATCATTAAATTCTACTACAATAATTTCAATATAATTAATCATAATTATTTTTTTTAACAGTTACAGTTACTATTTCCTACAGAATATTGAGTAGTTACCTAGAATGGCTTTAATTTTTATTCAAACATCACTGGTAATTATTTCTACAATATACCAACCACTTAAATCAATCTTAATCATAGCTTAATCGACCTAATGTCTAAGCTTCTCACACGCCTTAATTTCGTAGAATCGATTAGCATACATGGAAGAATCATAATTTAAGTTATCCAAATGCCAATATACTGATTTCTCTAACCATTCTAATATCGGTGTACTGTAAAATCCTAAATCCTGTTTAATACGTCGTATATCTTGGATCCTACGTTCGATATATGGAGCCTCAAACTTGTTTAAACCGGGCTGCCGCCTGATTGATACATAAGGCTCTTCTACTACTTCTACCTCATTACCAAAAATTATGGAACCTATCAATTGAATATATTCAAAGACTGTCAAGATTTCTTCTCCTGCAACATTATATGCTTTATTAAAAGTACGGGGATTATTCAGGCAGGAAACAATAACCCTTGCAATGTCTTCACTAAATATATGACGGAACATCGGTGTCCAGCTACTGCGTGGCAACAATACCGGTTTCCCATCAGCAATACGTTGAATCCAGAACCAACTAAAGCCTGTGTGGTCATTAGGTCCTTCAACTCCAGCTGGACGTATTATAGTAAAAGGACAGGACCAATTACCTTTCCACAATGCAAGCTCTGCATCCCTTTTACCAATCGCATAATCCCAATCATTGTTTGACCCAGGGAAATAACCTTCTGGAATATAGGCGAGATCAACGTCATCTTCTTCAATTACCTTGAAATAATTGTTTGCATGGTATACAGCAATACTACTCACCAGAACATAATGTCCAATTCGTTCGTACAAGGCATCAAGTAATGTTTCCACGTGGTGTCGATTAAATACAATGTTATCTAACACAACGTCAAAATGCTCTTTTGAAATTTTTTCCTTTAATTTCTCATCGTCGTCCCGGTCAATCTGAATATGCCTGACATATTTCCAGAAGTCGGGACGCCTTCTGCCCCGCGAAAGAACAACAACCTCATGATCCTCATTGAGTAAAAGACGTACGACTTCGGCCCCAAAAAATCGCGTTCCGCCAACAACCAGGATCCTCATAAAATTCCCTTTCCTCTAATTATCTAATTTCACTCATTATATCGCGAAGATATCTTAAAGAAACAGGTAGCTCCTTCATCGGGTTCTGGGTATCAAAACACTCCAAAGACACATATCCTTTATAACCTATATCGAAAAGTGCCTGGAAAAATGATTGAAAATCAATGAGCCCTTGTCTTGGTAATTTACGAGTATTGGAAGCAATATGGACATACCCTATATAACCTTTAGCCGATTGAACAGCATCTTTCATACTATCCTCTTCGATATTCATATGCACCGTATCCACCATCATAACTACCCCATCACTCCCTACAGCCCGGCATACTTCAACTGTTTCGTGAACTTTGTTTGGCCAATAAGCTTGGAATCGATTGATTGGTTCAAGAATCAGCTTAACCCCTAAATCTTCAGCAAACTCGCCTATTTCCTGAAGAAGAAGGACTAGTAACTTGAATTCTAATTCAGCTCTGGTTTGTAAAGGGGATAAGTCAGGTATCCTCTGTGAATTACTCCAACCTTCTATAATTCCTACCGTAGGACCGTAAATAACTCCTTCAGCATCCAGACTGGCAGCAATTTCCAGGAGACGCCTCAGGTCTTGCATGGCGACCTCCCTTTCAGATTTATCAGTACCAAGTAAACAACCCCGCGAACTGCCACTTATAGCACTCACAGATACACCAGTTTGATTAATAAGACATTTAAGGGTTTCTACGTTTTCTTGGATATCGACTAGTCCCGGACGCGGTCCAAGCATTTCTATTGCTTTAATACCAATCTTAGCAGCTTTGGCCCACTTTTCTTTATAGTTCATCCCCGGAATCATTTCTTCAACACACGCTATAGGCCACATATCTAATTCCTCCAATCATTTGAATAATTTTTTCCTCATTACTTCATTTATTGCTAAATAGGAGATAAGCTCGTAATCTCGATGTTGTTACCTGTGCTACAAGACTCATATGCTGCATGGATGACTTGCAATGCTGCAAGGGCTTCCTTGATACCAGGAATAGGTTGAGAATTTTTTTCCCTGACAAATCTAACAAACTCAGCCATTTGACTCTCAAAGGAGTTCCATGGGCGGCCATATTCATCAAGCGGTGTATACTGTGTTTCCCATAATATCAGATGCCCTTTTTCCTCCTCTATCATCTCTGATGAATGAAGCCTGACTTCTGGATTCGGTATACTCGTGGAAATATCTCCTTTTTCACCATATATGGCAACAGCTTCATTCCAACCTGTTCCTTTATAACCCCGCGCTCTACCGGTGAAAAGAAGTTGACCCAAGGCTCCAGAACGGAATCTTAGTGATATTATGGCCTCAGTTTCGACCAATTCATCAGTGTATGGTTTCAAAGTACGGACAAACACTTCCTTCACATCCCCCATCCACCATAGAAGTTGATCAATACAGTGAATGCCTGGATCGAGGATCAATCCTCCTCCTGCATGCTCGCGAGACCCCTTCCAGCCACTAAACTCTCGATACTGCTGAGAATCAAGGGTGACCAATTTAGGTGTTCCAATCATACCCATTTCAATCGTTTCCTTAACTTTACGATACTGCGGTAAAAATCTACGGTTGAGACCTATCATAAACAATACATTATTCTCTTTTATTGATTGGGCGATTATTTCTGCTTCCGCCATTGATCGACCCATCGGCTTTTCTAATAGAATATGTTTTCCTGCCTCGGCTGCTGCACAGGTTACTTCTACATGAAGTGAATGAGGTAATGCGATTACTACTGCATCTACATCATCACGTTTTAATACTTCTCGATAATTATTTGTATAATCAGATACTTCCATTTCCGAGGCAATTACTTCAGCCGCTGCTATATTTATATCAGAAACTACAACACACTCAACTGTTTTTCCAAGCCGCATAATAGCTGGCGCATGGGCATATCGTGATATGCCCCCGCACCCAATTATTCCAAGACGAATCATTTTTCCTCACTTTGCTTTTTTAAAACCAAATTTTTTCTTCAACATTACCTTCAATCATGATATTTTTAAGAAAGTGAGCCTCTTTTTCTACACCCTCTTTGATTGGGAAAAGCACATCTTCGTGTTCAATGCTCAATACATAATTATATCCCACAGATTGAAGTGTAGAAATAATAGCCTTCCATTCACCCATATCATGGCCATATCCTACTATACAAGGTATCCATGAACGGTTTTTAAAGTCAGTATATTTTTGTGGGTTAAAGAAACCGTTCTGAGCACAGGCAATTGGATCTATCCGGATATCTTTCATATGTGTGTGGTAAATCGCTGAACCTAAAATCTTGATGACTTCTGGAATACTCATGCCCTGCCAAAATAAATGGCTGGGATCTAAATTCACCCCGATTATTTCACCAACCTCCTCACGGAGACGAAGCAAAGTGGAAGGATTATAGGCAGCTTGATATGGATGAAGCTCAATACAAATTTTGACTTTGTTTTTATCTGCATGTTCAGCCAGATCTCTCCAAATCGGAATCACTCTTTCTTTCCATTGCCATTCATACTTTTCATATAAGTCCCCTGCATACATAGGAACCCAACCTGGTTCTACGGCTTCAGAAGAAAGGCCGGGTAAACCAGCCATCGCAACCACCCGGTCAACCCCAAGTAAATTAGCAACTTCAAACACTTTCCGTAGTTTGGCCTGAGCATCTTTAGCAGTCTCTTTATTTGGGTGTAAAACATTTATTGCTGGAGCATTTAAAGCACTAATGAACATATCCCTGTCTTTAACATTTTTAAGAAGTTCTTCTCGCTTACTCTTTTCTGTAGCAAGCTCCTCTAATGTGAAATGATCTTCAAATGAAAATCCGCCGTATTCTATAGCTTGTATGCCAAGCCCCTTGGCAAAATCCAAGAATTCCTCAAATGGAAACTCACGAAAGGTTGCTGAAATAATACCTAATTTCATATTTTTACATACCTCCTCATAGTAATTTCTTAAATTTATTTTTCGTTGATGTAATTTTTCCTCAAACTGTTGTTACTAAAATAAGTTCAGGAATTTGTCAAACTCCAAATCCCTTTATAAATTCACGTGCCTCTGCAATCTCTTCACGATTACTACAATTAAACACAACATCCAAACTTCCATTATAGTTGATTTCTTTAATCGCTTTCATAAACGCAGCAAAATCAACTTTCCCCTTCCCAGGTAGTAACCTTTCAGAGTCAGAGAAATGAACCATCCCAATTTTATCTCCAATCTCTCGTACAGCCAGTCCAATATCTACTCCCTCTCTAAGGTGCATCGTATCGAAACATATTGTCAGTTCCGGATCGGTCTCCTCAACAAATTTAAGCATATCTTCATATTTCTTAATTACTGCTGAATCTTCCCACTCAAGGGAGAAATGCACATTTGCCGCTTTTGCTTCCGGTAGAACTTTTAGAAGATTTTCCCTCATAGTTTCGATTCCTTCTTCTTGTTCAATATCTTTAGGTTGCTCGGGCCAAATATTAATCTGATCAGCGCCAAAGAAAACCGCACATTCAATATAGAGCTTGAGCAGATCGCGAGATAATTCCTTGTATCCAGGATGAACAATTGGCCAATGTGGCCTGCTTAACATCGTTGGTGTTCTCAGACCTAGATCACGCAGTTTACTACGTAAATCCTTCCAGTCGTTTCGATCAAAGTCTTGAATAAATCGCCCACCAAACATCTCTCCCATTTGAATTGAAACTCCATCATACCCAGCATTTTTAATCGTTTCCAATAATTCCTTACGACCAAGAATTATGCTACCTTCATACGGTCCTAAACAAACTTCCATTACTACTCCTTCCTAATAAACACAATTACATTTTTAAAATTGATTACTTTAATTAATTTGATTTACTATCTTTTTATTAATCAGAATTAATATAATAAAAATAAAAAAATGGCTTTATTAAGTTTCTAACATAACCTCCTCATCAAGAATTTATTCCCTCTTCACATGTTTAGTGTGAAGGATTTTAAAACCTGATAAACTACAAAATTACATTAATAAATTGATAACGTTTTCAAAAATTTACTATTCCACTTATATTAAAAAAATTTATGTTTGTCAATACATTTTTTTATTTTGTTACTTAAAAGTTGCTAATGAAAATCCTTGTTGATAAGTAATCGTTGACAAGAACGTTTAAATAATAATATTAACCCTCATTTTTGTTGATAATATTCAGGGAAATGCTTTATTTATATATTGTGGTTTCTAATGTCGTAATCACTCTTTTTACTTTTTCTGTGTCTTCCTTACCTAAAGTTAAAGAAAAAATTTTCATCCACTTTGTACTTCTTCCTAATAAAGCAACTCCGAATTTAATTGCTGGAATTACTTTTCCTCCAGTAAGTTGTATTATTTCATATAACTCATTAATTCTCTTTTGTATTTCATTAACTTTCTGATAGTTACCTTTTTTCGATTCTTGATACATCCTTACATACGGTTCTATAAACACATTTCCTAAACCTGTAACTACTCCATCAGTACCGATATTAAAAGCTGGTCCATCCAAATAGTCCTCACCTTGAATCCAAGAAAAAGAATTAGGTACTGGTGTATATACTCCCCGAGTAAAAGACACAAAATCTCCAGAACTATCCTTTATTCCAGCAATATTTTCCTCTTTAGCAAGTTTTAACATTGTAGTTAATTCCAACTTATTATGAGTGCATTGAGGAATATTATATATAATTAAGGGTGATGAACTATAATTAGCAATTTTTTTAAAATGTTCCATAATTGTCTCTTGTGAAACACTATAATAATAAGGCGTTACAGCTACTATATAATCTGGTTCATATCTTTCAACAGCTCTAATTTCATTAATCACCATTTCTGTAGAGGGTTGAAGGCATGCTGCGCAAAGAAATACTTTACCCTTACTAATTTCTGTTACGGTCTTAATCACTTGTATTTTTTCCTCGATAGTTAACCAAGCCCCTTCACCTGTTGTGCCATTAATAAAAAGACCATTTACGCCAGCAGAAATAAGATAGACAATATGCTTTTCTAAAAATTTAAAATTAATTTTTCCATTCTCATTTACCGGTAAAATCGATGCCGGAATGATACCCTCTAATCTTTTTTTCCCTTCAATGTTGATCATTAATTTTACTCCTTTACCTTCAATACTAACTATATCTCCTATTTAAATCTTAATATATTTCAAAGAATTTTAAGCTATTTCATTATCCTATAAATTTTACCTTAATTTAGTTTGATTTATTTTATTCTTTTCTTAGTTCTAAATTTTTACATATTTGCAATAGTTCGTTTACCCTTTTATCACTAGTGGTAGCTTCAATATCAGCCATCACCACATCACAGGGAGACAACTCATTATATATTTTTTTCATATCATTTTTAATTTCATCTAAATTTGCCTCTTGTAATCGAACTGGTGAATACATAACTGCCCTTCTCGCTTCAGGAAACATTTTTTTAACTTTTTTCAGATCAGACATTATACCCATATCCAGATAACCAACTTTGGGTAATTTTTTTATCTCTTCTAAATAAGGTGTTACATTCCAGTTACAAGTATGTACACCAAATCTTTCAAAACTTTCAGCAATCTTTTTATCATAAGGAAATACAAATTCTCGATAAATTTGAGGAGGTACCATATTAAGCGTACAATTACTTACACAAAAATGGTTTATATAAAAACCAGATTTTCGTTGCCTATTTTGAACTTTCATAGCCAATTTTATCATTACTTCACAGATTGCAGAGAAAAAATAATGCACTAGAGTTGGCTTATCATAAAAATCGGTAAAAATATTCTCTCCCCTTAAATGAAAAGCATTATTAAGAATACCTTGCCAGTTTAAATAGCCATGTATTTTTCCCCATTCTGCTTCAATAATATCCATTTGATTAAATAATTCTTCCACAAATGGACTAGAAAGAAGATTATCAATATTTATCTTTTCCATTTCTTTTTGAGTAAGTTTCTTGTTGTTTTTATCTAAAACAGGCCACTTATCTTCTTTGTATATTAGAGAAAACCCAAATATTTTTGGAATAACATAGGCACCATAACAACCTGAAATAGTAGCTAAATCATCTTTATACTCTTCATTCCAGTAAGAGGCTGAAGGAAATTTCTGGCACAATTCTTTTTTCATTTTTACCAGACTCTGGTAACGGAAATAAGGGTCTTTATGCCATTTTTCAGAAAAATCTGTACCACACCTTTGGTGATACCAACCGGGTACAAAGCCCAGAGAAACCCTCATATCTGATTCTGTTCCATCTACAGCTTCCCTGCGTGCTGGCCCACCAATAGGTATATGATTTTTAAGCTGTAAAACATTCATATATTAGCTCCTCATACGCAATATTATAATATAATCTGACTAGATCAATTTTTAAATCAAGATTTTAAATATAATTTTTTATATTTTGTAGTTCTGAAACTATCATACAGGGCATTAGCACATCTTTAAAAGTAAATAATACAAAATCATTCTTTTTGTTAAATAAGTCTCATACTCTTATAAAAACTAATGTCTTTAGAACTATAATATTTTTCAACTATTTCCATATTACTTGTGTTGGCATTACTAATTCGTTAAACACTTTTCGCAATATACCTGATATCAAGATATTTCTTATTGATATTCTTATTATCCAGTGTTTGGATAACTTTATAAGTTATAAAAATTCAATTTAAAATCTGTAAACTACCTGCCGGAAATAAACCAACTCTGGTATTTTTATGATGATATTTGCTTAACACCTTAATAACTTCTTGTGAAGAATTGCATAGAAAAGTTCCTTCTGGATAAAAATCTAATAAATCTTTTTTTAATACATTTGGTGAAAATATAATTAGATTTCTATTCCCTATAACTTTTCTGATGTCCAAATTTTTTTCAATTGTAGACCATAAGGGTGAATGATATTCACTAAAATGATGAAATCCCCTGCCCTCGGTACAAGCACCAATAATCACCAAACTTCCATCTTGTTTCACTATATCTTCGCATCCTGGTCGAAATATATTAAGCGCTTTTACGACTTGAATTAATTCTGTATCAATAGGAAATGCATTTACAAACGCTATATCTAATAATTCCCGAGGTTTTGGAGTTTTGTATATATAATGGGCAGACTTAATCCCAATGCGGTGTGCTTCAAAGGGATCACCAGCAAAAATTTTTGCAGCCTGACCAAATTCATTCGAAACCTGATTAACTATAAAATCTAATCCCACTTTCTTAACAATTTCATCAATATCTGCTCGATTTTCATTTCTATCGATTTCCAATAAATTACCACTACCTCCATCCAAAGTTGGTACATGATTTTTTATAATAGTATTAGCTCCAGCCAATCCCGGTACAACAATTTTGGAGCCACCACCAAACCCGGCACTACGATGTGGTATAATCGAACCTACTCCTATTTTTAAATCTCGCTCAACAAAAAATCTATTAATTTGTACTGGAGTTCCTCGACTAGAATAACCGTAGGAAATTAAATTATAAAATGGCGAATGATTATAGACAGTTAGATTATCCACTATTTCTTTGCCCAGCTTGCGAACTAGGTCAAACTTTGTCAATGTACGATGTCCCCCTAGTGCCATTATAATTAATATCTGATCCTTTTTCATTCCAGCAGCTGTTATTTCATCAATAATTATAGGTATAATTCTTGCAGCTTCTGTAGGACGAGTAAGATCATCTACAGCTATTACCGCATTTTTCTTACCTCTGCTTATTTCAGATAATCTTAAAGTACCAAAAGGTTTCTGGATAGCATGTTTAATTTCTAAGTCAGAAAGCCTATTACCACCAGACATTTTAAACAATTTTACGTCCCAATCAGAGGGAAAATCTAATTTTAAATATCTGTTACCATACCAACATTTCCAAGGTAAAATATAAGACATATGCAATTACCTACTTTAAAAAAATTATTAAATTTATAGAAATTTGTAATCATATGAATGGTATAATATCAAGGTAAATCTTTTTCTCAAAATATTAATCAATCACTTCTAATTTTCCTAAAAAGCACAACAAGATGCGATATTATCATTTTCTATTACAAAGAAAATTAAGAAAAGATAGGTATTAACTATATATAAATAAAAAGCTATTAAACATTCTACACAAATATTATATATAGCAAATAAAAATATATTATTTTTAATTACTCCTAATTATCACAGTTTTTACTTTTCAAAAAAATTTAATATACAAAAATTGCATCATTTACTGTAAAGTGGACCAAAATTACGGCAGGCTCTATAATCTGCTGATTCTAAGCCCATAGTACCGAATACATTCCAGGAACTGGGTCTAAATATATTATCATCTGAAATATTGTGCATAGAAACTGGGATCCTGAGAATAGAAGCAAGTGTTATTAAATCTTTTCCAATATGACCATAGCTTAGTGCTGCATGGTTTGCACCCCAATTATACATAACCGAGTATGTATCCTTAAATGGACCTCTTCCGGTAAGTCTAGGCACAAACCATGTAGTAGGCCAAGTCGGGTCCGTCCTATTATTAATAATATCATGTATTTTAGGAGGTACAACTACTGTGTAACCCTCTGCTATCTGGAGCACTGGGCCAAGTCCCTTTATAATATTGATTCTTGACATTGTAACTGGCATATTTCCTTCGGTCACGAAGTTAATTGAGTAGCCCCCGCCTCGAAAATATTGAACATTTGCAGGATAAAAAAGAGTGTTTTTAAGAATTCTATGTACCTCATTTTCTTTTATTTCCCAAAAAGGTTTGATTACCGGTTTTCCATCTATTTCCTGCTTCCCAGTACCGTCAAGAGTAGCAGAGCCTGAGTTTATAAGATGTATAATGCCACTCTCAAGTTTATCCTTAAGCACATGACCAGTTATTCTTTCTATGGCCTCTCTACTCCAATAAGTCCTGACGTCTGTAAATATCTGGGCTGTATTTGTAAGCAGATATCCAAAAAGCATAGCAACTGCATTCAGTGAGTCATTCTCAGTTGCTAAAATATATGGGGCTCTTATGCCATTCCAGTCAAAGGAACTATTTAAAATTGTTTCTGAGAAGTCGCCATTTGGAAAGTGATCTGTCCAGTGACGTTGCCCTTGAAAACCTGCTGCTATGGCATTATGCCCGTATGATTCCTCAATAAATCCTATATCAGCAAGATAAGGGTTCCCCACCATAAGATCTCTCATAATCATGGTCATCTTAACTACTATTTCCCAGTCACTTTCTTTTTGTTTTCTTGATCTTCGAATGGCTTCTGGATTGTTATCTGGCCCTTTCTTACAATATTTTTTTACCCAGTTTATAGCTTTTTTATATTCTTCTTTGTTATATATATTTCTCTCAATCCTACGGATTATCTCTGTCATATCTACATATTCGTTACTCATTCCCAGATAGCTCTGAAAAAAATCTGGATCCACTACAGAACCTGCAATACCCATGGATACATTTCCTATAGATAGATAAGACCTGTTCCTCATAAGGGCTACTGCGATCCCTGCTCTCGCAAATTGAAGTATCTGATTTTCTACATCTTTAGGTAAACTTGTATTATCTTTATCAAGAACATCTCTTCCATATATACTAAAAGCAGGGAGGCCTTTCTGGTTATGCGCAGCAAGAACAGCAGCCAGGTATACTGCACCTGGGCGCTCAGTACCGTTAAACCCATATATAGCTTTTGGACGGTGCGGGTTCATATCCATAGTCTCAGAACCATAGCACCAACTTGCTGTAACTGTAATAGTGGCCTCAACATTCTCTTTTCTGAACTTTTCATCTACTATTGTTGCCTCTACAAATCCTCCAATGGTTGTATCTGCTATTACACATTTTACAGGTTCACCATTGGGATATTTTAACTTCTTTTCAATCAGTTTAGCTACTTTTTTAGCTATTTCCATTGTCTGTTTTTCAATGGATTCTCTTACGCCTTCACGCCTTCCATCAATGGTGGGTCTTATACCTATTTTTGGTAATTCTTTAATTGAGAATATCGGGTTTGTCATTATAATCTGATATTACTTTTATTTATATTTCATGTTAACGTTTTCAATATTATACAATATCTTAAAAATATTTAGAAGTCATTAATAAATTAATTGTTTTTTAACCCTTTATGCAGGATCTTCTTATTACTAGGTTAGTATTCAATGTATGAATAATCGGCTTTACACTCTTATTATTATTTTCAATTTTTTTTAGCAAAATTTCTGCAGCTGTAATAGCTATTTCTTTTACAGGCTGTTGTATTACAGTTATTGGGGGATCCAATATTGTTCCCCATTCAGTATCATCAAAACTGATAATTCCTATTTCGCCAGGAATATTTATCCTCTTTTCCTTCAAAAATAAAATAGACCCAAGTAACATATCTAAGTTAGTTACAAATATTGCATCAGGTTTACTTTTAAGTAATTCATCAGTTAATAGATAACCACTGTTCTTTTTAAAATCGCCTATTTTTATAAATTTATTATCGATTTTTATATTATTGTCGCTAAGCGCTGTTTTATAACCTCTAAGTCTCTCTTGTCCGGTTGTCCTGTCTAAATATCCATTTATAATACCTATTCTCCTATATCCTTGGTCTATAAGGTGTTTTGTTGCTATATATGCACCTTTGAAATTATCAACTAGTACTGCATCACATTCTACTCCATTTATTAACCTGTCTAATAAAACGATTTTCATGCCAGTCATTATAAGATTATTCACATAATGAGAGTTCTTACCGGTTGGTGTCAGGATTATTCCTTCTACTCTATTTGATCTCAATACTTTTAAATATTTTAGTTCTTTCTCTGGATCATCATCTCCATTACATAATATTGTATTAAATCCATGCTCTGAAGCGACATCTTCTATATTTTTTGCAATTATCGAATAGAATTTGGAAAGAACATTTCCTATGATTATGCCTATGGTGTTTGACTTTTTTTGTTTCAAGCTTTTTGCGATGGAATTTATTTCATAATTATAATTATTAATTACTTTTTGTACTTTCTTCCTTGTTTTTTCTCTGACCCCTTTATAATTATTTAAGACACGTGACACTGTTGCAGTTGAAACACCTGCTTCTTTAGCTATTGTTTTTATATTTAATTTCAAATCTCTTAATCCAAAGTAATATAAATATTTAATATAAAAAAGTAAAAATAATTGTTAACCTTTACAATATAATTACAAGTAGCTATTATGTCAAATCTTTTTATAAAAATCTTTGTTGTTATTCAGTGATATTGTCAACCTCAAGTTATTCATGAAAAAATATCACCTATAAAAAAGAGAGGACTAGACTATATAATAGAGAAAGAGCATGGTTTAAGGTGATAAAGAAGACATCTAAGCACCATTGGACTAAACCGCTAACGCGGTAGTCTTTATCACCAGCACTCCAGCTAAAAATATTTTCTCTAACTCTCCAAGCAATTCCTCCCATATCACTATGTCCTCTTTGGCTATCCTCCCCTACAACTAAATCCGGTACAATAACCTCCTATCATTAACCCAATTAAAAGGAGGAACTACCATGACACCCCTACGTGAAAAAATGATAAGCGACATGCAACTGTACAGCTGTACCGGTGGCGCTCACCACTCAGGATAGCTACCTGAGGTCAGTAAAGGGACTGGCCAAATACTTTAACAAGTCCCCGGACAGGATTAGTGAGGATGAGCTAAAAAAATATATCCTCTACCTGGCAAACGAGAGGGGCTTCAGGTGGAGCAGTATAAATATCATAACTTCAGGACTACGCTTCTTTTTCGTAAATACCATAGACAGAAAAGACCTGGCACTTTCCATCCCCATAAAGAAGGCCCCCTACCGTCTGGCCGAGGTATTTTCCCCCGATGAGCTTATCAAGTTTTTTTCCAGTATCAGAAACTTAAAGCACAGGACAATGATGATGACCGCCTATGCAGGAGGGCTCAGGATAAGTGAACTGATAAAGCTTAAGGTAAGCGACATTGACAGCAAGAGGATGATGATAAGGGTACAAGAGGGTAAAGGGTCAAAAGACCGCTATACAATACTGTCCCCAGGCTTCTTGAGGAGCTAAGAATCTACTGAAAAAAATACAGACCCAAATACTGGCTGTTTACCAATGAAAGGACAAAGAAACATGTTACCAAGAGCTGTGCCCACCTGTCATTTGAAAGGGCCAGGAAAAAGCTGGGAATAAAGAAGCGGGTCACTTTCCATAGCCTGAGACACAGCTTCGCAACTCATATGCTCGAGGCAGGAGTTGATATAAGGACCATACAAGTACTTATGGGACATGACACCCTAAATTCCACAGCAAGATACCTTCATATTGCTAGAAAAAGGCTAAGCTCGTCCAAAAGCCCCCTGGACCTACTGTATTGTCCTGATAATTCTAGCCAGTGACATCGGTAAAAAATTCTAGGTGGGAGCTGGCTGATATCTTCCGGGAATATGGTGATGACTACCGAAAGGACCATAGAATGCCCCTGTCACACCATAAGGTCATGCATGCAGTGGAAGTGTGCAGGACATCATATTTGGGTGGATATATGAGGACTTGTGACCATTGCGGTTACGAGCATCCAGTATATAATTCCTGTGGTAACCGCCATTGCCCCAAGTGCCAGAGCCTTGACAAGCTACGCTGGGTAAAAAGACGTGAGGAAGATCTGCTTCCGGTAAATTATTTCCACAATGTATTTACCCTCCCCCACAGGTTAAATGGTTGCCCGCTCCAATAAGAAGATAATATATGACATGCTCTTTAGTAGTGTATCAGAGTCGCTTCTTGAGTTTGGAGAAAATGAATTTGGTGGAAAATCGGGTTTCTAGCCATACTGCACACCTGGGACTAGAAAATGTCCCAGCACATACATCTTCACTACATAATACCGGCTGGTGCAATTTCAGTTGATAAAAAGAGGTGGATACACTCATATCATCCTGATTTTCTCTTCTCGGTAAGGGCACTCTCTGCAGTATTCAGGGGTAAATTTTTATCCTGCTTTAAAGAGGCACATGCAAATGGAAAACTTATCTTTTCCGGAAAGTCTACTGAATTTGAAAGTGAAGAGGGATTTAAGACCATGATAAATGATCTTTACAAAGAAAGCTGGGTGGTATATTCCAAGAGACCCTTTGCTGGACCTGAGAGGGTCCTTGACTATCTTGGCCGCTATACCCACAGGATCGCGCCATATCCAATGAGCACATAAGGTATGTTACAGATGGTATGGTCACCTTTACCTACCGTGACCGCAAAGACGGTAACAGGAAAAAAGATATGACTCTTTCTGCAGGTGAATTCATAAGAAGGTTTTTAACCCATGTACTTCCAGAATCCTATACCCGCATAAGGCACTTTGGATTCCTTAGCAACCGTAACCGTAAGGAAAACATATCCTGTGTGAAAAGGCTTCTGGGAGTCTGTCCTGATAATAATGAAAGAAAAGAGCAAAGCGTGCAGGAGATTATGCTTGAGATAACCGGAAAAGATATATTAAAATGTCCCCGGTGTAGGACTGGAACAATGACCCTTGATCACTTGATTCCCAGGTTCTCATCATGGATTGACAGTCAGTTAAGCGAGCCCCAGCTCATTGATACATCATGAATATTTATTTAAATGATAAAAACATATACAGTTCCATTTACTCTACATCAAAGAGTGGTGGTAAGGTCACGCCCTTTTACTCTAATGCTTCTTTTAACATATCTCATTTTTATACTAAAACTGGATTTTCCATTAAATTTTTACTATCAGGATGCAGATCTTTGCCACATATTTTTATTCTGAATCTTCTTTGTGTTAAATATTTGACTCTATTAATCTCAATACTTTTTACATAGAAGAAGACCAAAACCTTCAGCTCTCCCATACGCGGCATAGTCCAGCGGGTTTTTTCTACAATGCTTGCGCACAATAGATAAAACGCATACCATTATGTACTCAATTTATTATAATTGTTTACTCCACTTTCTGCCAACTTGTATTTTTTTATAAAACTGGTATATTTATAAGCGAAAAAAACAAAACTACTATTGTAGTTTTTATAAAAACATATTAAAGATTTAGACCGCATTAGACGGCACAATCAATAATGATTGTGCCGTTTTTTATTGTGTCCTGAATTTATTTCGGATACCTCAGGACATCATGATGTTTGAGATTAGATAGGAGAAAACAATATGAATAAAAACAAAAAGATTAATATAACCTATGTGGGCTTATCTGAACTTAAGCCTACTGATTACAATCCCAGAAAGTGGGATGAGATAGCTATAGAGAAACTAACAGAGAGTGTAAAAAGATTCGGGCTTGTAGACCCAATAATAGTAAATAAGGCCCCCAGTAGAAAAAATATAATTATTGGAGGTCATTTTCGCTACGAAGTGGCAGAACGCCTTAAGATGGAAAATATTCCAGTAGTCTATGTAAACATCCCTGATATAAAAAAAGAAAAAGAACTGAATTTAAGGCTAAACAGAAATACTGGTGAGTGGGATTATGACCTTCTTAAATCTTTTGATATCGACCTGCTTTTAGATATCGGGTTTGACGATGGCGACCTTGAGGCTATCTGGGATGAGAATCTTGGAGTGGAAGATGACGGGTTTGATACTGACAGTGAGCTAAAAGAGATAAAAAAGGTAAAAACAAAGCCAGGGCATATCTACAGTCTTGGGCCCCACCTTCTCGGCTGTGGTGATGCAACCGACAAGGGTTTTCTTGATAAGCTTTTAAGCTTGCCTATAGTAAATATGATATATACTGATCCCCCATACAATATCTCTCTAGATTATAATAGCGGCATTGGTGCTAAGAATAAATATGGGGGATTCCTTACCAAAGATAACAAGACCCGGGAAGAATATAGGAAGTTTCTGGCTGGCTCCATTTCAAATGCCCTTAGGAAGGCAAATAAAGACTGCCACATATTCTACTACTGTGACGAGTCATACATCGGTCTTATCCAGGATATATATAGAGACCTTGGAATAAAAAACAGGCGGGTTTGCCTCTGGATAAAAAACAACCAGAACTTAACACTACAGGTGGCATTTAATAAAGTATACGAGCCTTGCGTATACGGTACCATTGGAAACCCGTACCTATCAAAATCCGTTACAAGCATATCTGAAGTATTAAACAAGGAAATAGACAGTGGTAACAGGATGGCCGATGACATATATGACATGTTTAGTATCTGGCTGGCAAAAAGGCTTCCCACCCAAAAGTATGAGCACCCCACAGAAAAGCCCCCAAGCCTTCACGAGAAGCCAATCAGGCGCTGCACCAAAATAGGATCTATAGTCCTTGACCTGTTTGGGGGCTCAGGTTCGACACTCATTGCAGCTCACCAACTAAAAAGAAAGTGCGTGATGGTAGAGCTTGAGCCAATATTTTGCGACTTGATTATTAAAAGATATAAAAATCTTACGGGAGGAGAAGTAAGACGTGAACAATAAAAATAATACTACATATAATTTGGGAATCCACAAACTTGCTTGTGGCGATAGCCTTGATCATAAGTTAGCAAAAGACTTAATACGAGATGAAAAGATAAATCTTATCTTAACAGATCCCCCATATGGGGTTAGCTATGTTCAGTCCAAAAAGGGTTTTTCCAAAGTTAAAAAAGATGTAATTATTGCAAATGATAACATAGATAGCGAAGATAGTTACAGAACATTTACAAGTGATTTTCTAAATTCAGTAAAGCCATACCTGTCTTTGAAAAACTCTTGCTATATATTTAACTCAGATAGGATGGTATTTGCGTTAAAAGATGGAATGGTAGATGCTGGATTTAAACTTGCCCAGATTCTTATATGGGTAAAAAACAACCAGGTAATTGGAAGAAGAGACTATCTGGCCAGTCATGAGCTAATTGCATACGGTTGGTATGGGGCTCATAGCTTTTTTAAATCCAAAGATAAAAGTGTCCTATACTGCCCCAAGCCTAATAAAAGCCCCCTTCATCCCACCACAAAACCGGCAAGCCTCATAAGAAGGCTGATACTTAATAGCTCTAAGGTTGGTGATGTTGTATATGACCCCTTTGCGGGATCAGGAACTACCCTTATTACGTGCGAGCAAACAGGTAGAAAGTGCCTTGCAATAGAAATAGATCCAGATTACTGCAATACAATTATTTTTAGACACAGAAGACTAATAGGAGGAATTTAAATTATGAAAGATAAATTAAATAGCTTAAAAGAAAAAACTATAGGAAAGCGTATTAAAAAGGAAAAAGAACTGATTTTGGATCAGCTTAAAAAAACCCCTATTGTGCAGCTTGCCTGTGAAAAGATGGGTATCTCTAGAGCAACATATTATAGGTGGAAAAAGGCTGATAGAAAATTTTCCATGTTAGCCCAAGAGTCTATCCTTGAAGGATCAAGGCTTGTAAATGATATGGCTGAGTCTCAGCTTTTAAGCGCAATTAGGGATAAAAATATGACTGCCATTATTTTCTGGCTAAAGCATCACCACCCGGCATATGAGACAAGAGTTGAAATAAGGCAGGCAGCTAGCCAAGCTGATGAAAATCTCACCAAGAAGCAAAAAGAGGTTATAAAAAAGGCTTTGGAGACTGCTATGATAGATAAAGAAAAGTTAGAGGAAAATGAAAAAGATTAAAAAAAGTGATATAGAAAAATATATATTTAAAGACCCAGTAATAAGAAGAACACTTGCAAAAAAGTCTCATTTTTGGTTTTTCCATATTTACTTGGCAGAATACATAACTTATAAAACTGCTCTATTTCAGAAGGAGATTTTTTATTTAACTAAGGCAAGTGATGTAAAGGCAGCAGTAATAACTGCATTTAGGGGTTCTGGCAAATCTACCATTATGGCTCTATCTTATCCAATTTGGGCCATGATAGGAGTTCCACAGAAAAAATATATAATAATACTTAGCCAAACCCAGCAGCTCTGCAAGTTAATACTTGCTAATATAAGGGCTGAGTTTGAAAAAAATGAGCTTCTTAAAAGAGACTTTGGGCCATTTAGGCAAATATCTGAAGAGTGGAGCCAAAATACGGTACTGGTTAATGGCTATGGCTGTAGAATAGCGTCAATATCATGCGGGGAGTCTATAAGAGGAATAAGGCATAAGCAATACCGGCCTGACCTTATAATAATTGATGATGTTGAAGATCTGCAATCAGTCAGGACAAAAGAAGGTAGGGATAAAACATACAGCTGGCTAACAGGTGATGTAATTCCAGCAGGAGACAGAAATACTAAAATAATAGTTGTTGGAAACAAGCTCCATGAAGATGGCCTTATGATGAGGCTAAAAAAAGCAATATCAGACGGTAACTACAGTGCAGAGTACAGAGAGTATCCATTTCTTGATGAGTTTAGAAAACCTTTGTGGGAGGAAAAATTTAAAAACCAGGCTCAAATTGATAAACTAAAAAGTAGCGTTGGCTCCGAGGCTGCCTGGCAGAGGGAATACCTTCTAAAAATAGTTCCAGAAGATGAGGCTATTATATTAAGGGAATGGATAAAATATTATGATTGCCTTCCAGAAGATGATAAAAACTTAAGATATATTGCAACAGGAATAGATCTTGCTATCTCTCAAAATGAATCAGCAGACTATACCACAATGGTATCAGCATATATTTATGTATACAATGAGAACTTAAGAATATATATACTACCTTATCCTATTAATAAAAGGATGTCTTTTCCAGAAACTGTAGAATCTGTAAAAAATCTGTCTTTATCACTTGGAAGAGGCCAACCTACTAAGCTATTTATTGAAGATGTTGGATATCAAAGATCTCTTATTGAAGAACTTGTAAGGCAAGGATATCCTGCAAATGGAGTAAAAGTAATGGGACAGGATAAAAAAGCGAGGTTAACTTTAACTACCCACCTAATAAAAAATGGAAATATATTATTTGCTAAAAAAGGATGTGAAGATTTAATTAATCAGCTTGTTGGCTTCGGTTATGAAGCCCACGATGATTTGGCTGATGCATTTGCAATACTAATTCTTAAAATACAGGAAATAAGTTTAAGATATCGGCCAAAAGTAAGAGCTAAAAGTGTTGGCAGATTTTAAAAAATATTAGCTGGACTTATCCCCCCTTCTCCTATATCATCCCCTCCCTATAAAGAAGAGAGGAGATTTTAGGATGATTGAAGATCTAAAGGATACTAAATTAAATTACTGCCTGTATGCAAGAAAATCATCTGAGTCTGATGAAAGGCAAGCCATGTCTGTTGATTCTCAAATTAAAGAAATGACTACCATTGCAGAAAAGGAAAACATATTTATTAAGGAAATAAAAAGTGAATCCTACTCTGCAAAAATATCAGGTAGCCGTTCAGTATTTAACCAAATGATAGAAGATATAAGAAGTGGTTTATTTAATTCCATACTTACCTGGGCTCCTGATAGACTCTCAAGAAATGCAGGAGACCTTGGATCACTGGTTGACCTAATGGATGCTGATAAGCTTCATGTAATTAAAACCTACTCCCAGATATTTTCCAACAGTCCCAATGAAAAATTCCTGCTTATGATTTTATGCAGCCAGGCAAAGCTAGAAAATGACAACAGGGCAATAAATGTAAAAAGAGGTATTCGGGCCAAATGCGAGATGGGCTGGAGGCCATGCATGCCACCACTTGGATATTACAACAGGGCCTTAAATAATATAAAGGATATAATAATAGATCCAGAAAGAGGTCCAATAGTAAAAGAGATGTTTTATAGAGTAGCATACCTGGGTGAAAGTGGTAGGAAGCTAAAGAAATGGCTGGTGGTATAAGGGTTCTCATGAACCAATAATTGGTAAAGATGTATTTGATATGGTACAGGCAAGCAGGATTGGTCCAAGAGGTGTAAAGTATGGAGCCAAGGCTTTTGCATTTAAGATGATACTAAAGTGCGGTAACTGTGGAAGTAGTATTATAGGAGAAGAAAAATTTAAAAAGCTACTGGATGGGTCATTTACCCACCACATATATTATCACTGTTCAAAAACTCTTGATAAGGGATGCGGAAGGCATTACATGACGGAAGAGGAACTGGCTAAAAAGTTACTGGTATTTATAGAGGATCTTGATATAAGTAAAATATCTATAAGCCAGGGGCTTAAAGCTTCATTTGCAGAATATAGAAAAATTGTAAGCCAGGTACTTACCCAACAAAATATTGATATTAAGAGTGAAGATATTGATATAAAAAGCTATGCAAGCTATATATTTAAGGAAGGATCATCAAGGGAAAAAGGAGAATTTGTAAGAGGGCTCGGGATTCCATTGTATCTTAATAATAAAAATGTTTACCACGAACCTACCAAGGTAAAATAAAAAAAGATTTTTAAAAGTATATTCTTATATAATAAGGGTAATAATAGATAATTAATAAAATTTTTAAAATTTAAATTTCTTCATTAATCTTGATAGCTACCATTTTCAAAAATAATAATTAACAGTTTTAGAGCATTTTTCCCTTTGAATATACTTAATTGATAATATTTATTATAATAATATATATAATATATATTAAGATTTAAAATTAAAAATTTAAAAATAAAATATATTAGAATTTCAATTGAAGGTATTTTATAAAATTTTAGATCGGAAAAATACTAATGTGGTCTGACAATGAAACAACAATAGATTTTCTGGGTTTTCGTGTGCATGCTGATTTCCTAAAATCTCTTGTTACAAGTTCTGAATTACTTCCTGTAACTATCGGATTGTTTGGAGATTGGGGTAGTGGGAAAACTAGTGTAATGAAGATGCTTGAGCAAGATCTTTTAGAGGAGGACATTAAATCCTCTGAAAAAGTGAAAGAAAAAAATATAGTTTGTATTTATTTTAATGGATGGATGTTTGAAGGATATGATGATGCAAAATCTGCTATTATTAGTTCCATTTTAATACAACTCGGGGAACACAAGCGAATAGGCCCTAAAATTAGGGATACTGTGGTATCACTTCTTAAATCAGTAAACTGGATGAGAATAATCAGTCTTGGTTTAAAAAACGTTGCCCTTCCAGTTTTGTTAAGCTACCTTTCTAAAGGAGATAGTATGCTCCCAGTTTTAATAAGCACCATGGGTTTAAATCCTATTATTGATACCTCTAATGGTACTGATAAAAACAAACAGTCCGAGCTAATCAAAGAAGGTGTCGACTGGGAGAATTTAATAAAATCTGATAAATCAATTCCCGGCCCTTTAGATATAAAATCATTTAGAAATAAGTTTGCGGAAATGCTAAAAAAAAGTGATATCGATAGTCTTGTAGTATTAATTGATGATTTAGATCGATGTTCACCGGAAAGAATAGTTGATAACCTTGAAGCGATAAAACTATTTCTCAGTGTAGAAAAAACTGCATTTATAATTGGAGCAGACCCTAGAATAGTTAGTAATGCAATTGAAATAAAATATAAAATAAGTAAAGATACAAAGGGAGAAGAATTTGATAAGCTAGTAAAAGACTATTTGGAAAAACTAATACAAATACCTTATAGTCTACCAAGGTTGTCACCTTCAGAGATAGAATCATATATGATTCTATTATTCAGTTATAATGAATTAGAAAAGAATGATTTTGATATTGTCTATAAAGCTTTCCAAGATCAAAAGAAAAATGAAATTCGCTCAGTTTTTGGATGTTCTTCAGTTCTTGAAGCTTTGAACAAAAAAGATATACCAGAATCACTGCAAAAAGATTTTAGGTTTTGTAGTAATGTGGCTCCACTAATAACTGAAGGTTTAAAAGGAAATCCCAGACAGGTTAAAAGATTTCTTAATGCTTTTATACTAAGAAGGAAATTAGCAATCATTGCCAATCTTGATGATGTAAAAGATGATGTTCTGGTTAAACTGATGGTTCTGGAATATGTTAAATTAGACCATTTTAATGATTTATTTAATTGGCAGGTTAAAGGTAATGGGTTTCCAAAAGAAATTGTAAAATTAGAGAAAATTGTTTCAGAAAAAAATAATGATGATGAGATTTTAAATAAAATAAAGGATATTATTCCAGGTTGGAGTAATACTTTTATTTTAAAATGGTTGAGAATGGAACCAAAATTATCGGATATCGATTTACGCGATTATTTTTGGATAACCCGAGATAAATTAAAATCTACTTTTTCAGAGGTTTCTTTTATTTCAAAATTTGTACGTACTATTTTGGATGAACTCTTATCAGACATTGATTTTAAAAGGAAATCAGCAATAACAAGTATTTCTAAACTTGATCCAGACGAAATTAATGAACTACTTAATATTATTGGAAAACATGTTCTAAGGTATCCTGACCAAACAAATGGTTTCAATGCACTTTTTTGTCTTATTGATCATAATGTTACAGGAAGTATGGAAAAAATGGATTCTGTGCTTAAGGAAATTCAAAGTTCTAATATACAGCCAGGATTAGCTCCAACATTAATAATGCTTCTAGATAAACACAAAATCAAAGATCTTGATAGTATTTTAGATAAGATAGCTAAGGAAAATACAAAATTTGGAAAAGCACTAGAGGCGATTTGGCATAAGGGGTAGAGTAATATGGGAACTTCAAAATCCTATTCAACACCGACAGGTGGTAAATGGACAAATCTAAAGGCTAATTTAACATCAATGATTAATGAAAATAATTTTTCAGATGGTAAAGTAAAATTGTTATTTGATGAGTATGTGAAGGCTAAAGGAGCAACTTCTAAAAGTGATTGGAGTGCAGCTTCAAGGAAAGTTGCAAAAAAATTAATAAGCTTTGTTCAAGATGTAGGAAGTCTCGGACTTGAAGGTGCACTAGAAAAGAATGGCTTACAGAATTTATTAGGGCAACCTCTTAACATTTTAACTTATTCTCTTTTAGATTTTCTATGCGAAAATACCAATTTGTTAGACGAAGTCCTAGCTCGTATAGCCCTGCAGAAAACTTTGTCTGAATTGCTTATGAATGCAAATGATGCTGAAGAAGTGGAAAAAATATTAAAACAAAACTCCAACCAAATGTCTCTGGAAAATATATTATTTATTTTCTTTGGTAATTATATTTTTGAACAATTTACCTCTAATTTTTATGAAAGTCATTTAAAAAATCTAGAAGATAGTACTTTAAAGAGTGAATTAAAACAGATAAATGACTTTATTAAATCTCTATTAAAAAAGAGAACATATGAAAGAAATATTCTGGAAATTGACTGGACTGGTAGAGAAGGAGACGAAATTATATCGGAAATGCAGGACATAGCATATAAAGTCTTTGGAGAATAAATATGTTGATAGATGTTATAGTTGATGATAAAAAAAATAATAAATCAAACTTTGCCCAAGTTAGATTAGACGTAAAAGAATTAAAGAAAACATATTATTTGGATCTAGGATTTAAGCCATTTTTAGAGAAATTATCAAATATAAATTCAAAAATAGCTTTAGATTTTCTTTTTATATCTTCAATAATATACATATCAGATAAAATTATCCTAAGGAAGTTTTCTAAAGATAATTGGACTAGAGATCTAAAAATAAATATACCAGTTTACAATAAAAGACAATGGAATTTATTAAAAAAGGAATTAGAAAATATTATATCCTTTTTAACTGGAGATATATGGAAAATTGATTTTTTTGACCTTAAAATTGACCTTATAAGGTCAATTAAAAAATATAAACAGATTGACATTGATTCACTTGGTGATAAACCAAAAATAGTTTCTTTTTTATCTGGCGGTCTTGACTCATACATACATGCTATTAATTGGTTAGAATCAAATAAAGGTAACATTTTTCTAGTAAGCCATTATGACGGTAGTTACTCAGGCGTTAAATCAGATCAAATTAAGCTATTATCACATCTAAAAAAGTATTATCCTGATAGAATAGTTTCTTGCCAATCTCTAATTTGGCAAAGAAATGATCAGGTGAAAACATCACAAAAAGATGAGGTTAAATTTGAAAATTCGCAGAGAGGCAGATCTTTACTTTTTATCGCAATGGGTATTTTAGCTGCTAATTCTATTGGAGATAATGTCCCGGTTATAATTCCAGAGAATGGAAATATTTCTCTTAATTACCCATTGACTCCTTCAAGAAATGGGTCTTGCAGTACACGGACAGTTCACCCTTATTTCATAAGCCTAATAAATCAATTATTAAAAAAACTTGGTTTTGAGAATAGAGTTTCTAATCCATTTGAATTTCAAACAAAAGGAGAAATAGTTGAAAACTGTAAGAATATAAAAATATTAAAAAAAACTTTCAAAGATAGCACTTCTTGTGCTAAAAGAGGACATAAAATTAATTGGAAAAATAGAAATGCCAAACAATGTGGTAGCTGTATTCCATGCATCTTCAGAAGAGTATCATTAAATAAAATTAATTTAGATTTAGAAGATTATGGGAATGATATATGTATAGGAGATATTGACCCAAAGTCAAGAAGAGAATCAAGCTTTGATTTAAGAGCAGTTATAGATGTATTAAATAATAATCCATCGATGAATGAAATTGAGTCAAAATTAATTGCAAATGGTAAATTAGATATTATGAAATTGAGTAAATATTCTGAATTAGTATTTAAAGCTTTTAAAGAAGTCCAGAAATTCTTCAAAACAAAAGCATCAGAAGAAATAATGAGAGAAATTAAAATTAATTAATCTTATTATTATTTTTGTCTTATAGCATTTATCAAAATGAGGGAAAGTGGTCACTTTTTATGGTGCTTGGTTTGGCTGGGGAGGGAGGATTCGAACCTCCGGTCACGGGACCAAAACCCGTTGCCTTACCACTTGGCTACTCCCCAAAGAAGATAATAAATTTTATATCACATCTATTGAAAATTCAAATTGAAAA
>Ga0307378_10002013_pt1 | contig 31993 bp, 33 predicted proteins | sample UN1MG_FD_202238 | JGI IMG/M metagenome (GOLD analysis project Ga0307378, IMG submission 202238) | Soil microbial communities from Risofladan, Vaasa, Finland - UN-1 | ecosystem: Environmental > Terrestrial > Soil > Coastal area > Acid sulfate soil | place: Finland: Risofladan, Vaasa | collected... | reverse complement strand
TTCGTCCGGAAACCGACGCTGGAATTCGATCAAGGAAGCGTATCTTCGGGCCATGCCGCCGCATCATGCGGCGGGAACCAGCCTCATGCCAGCGAAACCTGGGACAACGGGATAAGCCTTTGATGGACAGCTGACAAGCGCCTCCTCGGCGCACTTGTTTCGAGGATCAGGCGCAATTCTGTAGTAGAAGTATTATCTATTTGTTAGTGTTGGATAAAATTATATTAAAAATCGTATATTTATTTAGATATACTTTTGATAAATTTGAAATACTTCCAGATTTCATACATATATTTTGGCATTTCTTTAGGTTCTTCAGTAATTGAGCGTCAATACGCCGTTTCGAACCGAATAGCCCTTCAGTCGCCTGAGGAAGGTTTGCCCCAGCAGCGACCCGCTCATCGGCGCCCCATTGACCGACGCCGGCACATCCGTGAGGCGCAGCGGGCCAAGCGCCAGCGAGCCCAGCGTCACCGGGGCGCCGCGCACCGTCCCGTTGGCGGTGCTGTATATGCGGGTATAGGCCAGGCGGCCCGGATCAAATCCGATCCGGCGGGCATCGGCCGGTGACAGCACGATGTCGCTGGCCCCGGTGTCGACGAGAAAGCGCACCGGGCGTCCATTGACCTGGGCGTCGATATAGAAATGACCGCGCGGGCCGGCGCGGACGGCGATCTGCCCGGCGCCCGTAGCGATCGGGCTGGCTGGCGCCAATTCGCCCAGGATCCGGTCCTTGATCGCGCCCAGATCACGCCGGTAGCTGTAGCCGAGCACCAGCACCACGGCGATCACCACCCAGACCGTCCCGGCCCTGGCGGCGAAACTCAGGCTGCGCAGGGCGCCACGCTGGCGCAGACCGCGAAAGCCGATGATCGAGCTGCCGACCAGCAACCCCAGCAGAACGAGGTAGATAAGGTTTGCCTTGTCCCCGGGCCCATCGAGGGCCCCGGGGAAGTTGCTGATCAGATAAGCGATCAGCCCGCCCAGGGCGACCGCGAAAACGAGGAACCAAAAGAAGCCGGATCTCATCGTCGTCTTTGGTCGCCGGCCGGCCTCGCAAATCGGCGGGCCGGAGCCTCCCTTCGATCATGCCATTGCGTCCGGCATATGGGGATGCAGACGTGCCGGCGCATGGATCTTGTGGGGAGCCCGCGGTGGCCGTTCAGGCCGCCGCGATGCCGAGCGCGCCCTTGATCTTCTCCACGAGCGCGCGGTGCTTCCTTGTCACCACGGGACCCCATTGCGGGGCTTTGTTCATCAGTCCGACCGTGATCGTCGAGCCGTTGCCTTCGGCGGTCGCGGAAATCGCCAGGAAAAATCCATAACTGCTGAACGATGCGCGCTCCTCGAGGATCAGGCGGTCGGCGTTATCATCGTTGAGCGCAACTTTCAGCCCCATGGCGGGTGCGGCCTCGCTCACTTTCGCGATCGCGGCGGACGGCGCCAGCGCGACGGTAAACGCATCGCTGCGACTGACCGGGGCATCGAAGGAGGGTTTCTTCTGCGAGGCGATGTACCAGAATACCCCGGCCATGATCAGGCCGATGATCAGCCCAATGAGCGCGCCACCCAGCATCGTATTCCCTCTCGTATTCGATCGTGCGCGCTTACGCTCAGCATAACGGCCGTTCGCGTAGTGGCCGTTCGCGCGTAAAGAACCTCAGGCCTCGGTGCCGCCGACGGTGAGCTGGTCGATCTTGAGCGTCGGCTGGCCGACCCCGACGGGCACGCCCTGGCCGTCCTTGCCGCAGGTTCCCACGCCCGGATCGAACGCCATGTCGTTGCCGATCATCGAGACCTTGGTCAGCACGTCGGGACCATTGCCGATCAGGGTCGCGCCCTTGACCGGGGCGCCGATCACGCCGTCCTCGACCATGTAGGCTTCCGACGCGGAGAACACGAACTTGCCCGAGGTGATATCGACCTGGCCGCCGCCGAAATTGACGGCATAGAGACCTTTCTTGATCGACTTGATGATCTCCTCGCGCTCATGCTGGCCGGACAGCATGTAGGTATTGGTCATGCGCGGCATCGGCGCGTGGGCGTAGCTCTCGCGCCGTCCGTTGCCGGTCGGCTGGTCGCCCATCAGCCGCGCATTCATGCGGTCCTGCATGTAGCCGGTGAGGATACCGTCCTCGATCAGCACCGTATGCGAGGAGGGCGTCCCCTCGTCGTCGACGGTAAGCGAGCCGCGCCGGTCCATGATCGTGCCGTCATCGACCACGGTGACGCCGGGGCTCGCCACGCGCTCGCCGCGCAGGCCGGCGAAGGCAGAGGTCTTCTTGCGGTTGAAGTCACCTTCGAGCCCGTGGCCGATCGCCTCGTGGAGCAAGATGCCGGGCCAACCGGGGCCGAGCACGACTTCCATTTCGCCGGCCGGCGCCGGCACCGAGGTCAGGTTCACCAGCGCCTGGCGCAGCGCTTCGTCGGCTTGCGATTTCCAGTTTTCCGGGTCGAGCCAGGTGTCGTAGACGGCGCGCCCGCCGCGGCCTTCGGAGCCCGTTTCCATGCGGTCGCCCTCGCCAACCACGACCGAGACGTTGAGGCGAACCAGCGGGCGCACGTCGCCGACCCGCTCGCCGCCGGCGCGCAGGATCTGCACTGCTTGCCAGGAGGCCACCAGCGAGGCGGAGACCTGGCGCACCCGCTCGTCGAGCCCGCGCGCATAGGCGTCGATGTCCGAGAGCAGCTTCACCTTGGTCTCGAAATCGACCAGGCCCAACGGATTGACGTCGGTGTAGAGCGCTTGATTGGTGCCCTTGGGCGGCTCGGCGATGGTGCCGCCGGAGCCCGTGCGCACCGCTTCGACCGTGCCCGCCGCGCGCTTGATCGCCGCTTCGGACAGCTCCGAGGAATGGGCGTATCCGGTAGCCTCGCCGGAGACCGCGCGCAATCCAAAGCCCTGCGTCTGGTCGAAATTCGCGCTCCTCAAATGCCCGTCATCGAAGACCAGGCTTTCTGACTGGTTGTATTCCAGGAACAACTCGCCGTCATCGGCGCCGTTGAGCGCATCAGCGATTGTCCGTTCAACCCGTCCCCGGTCCATCCCCGTGCGCTCGAAGAACAGCTCGTCGGTCTGTGCGAGGTCGGTCATCGGACATCTCCAAGTCGGTTTCCTGTGCGAATAGATGGTGCCGGGCGAAGACGATCGCCAGCCGCACCGATACCCCGCGGCGAACAATCGGCGACACGGCGGGTACTATGAACTTGCCCGGCGCGGATGTCAGCCGCCGATCGCCCGCGACCGCCCCGGATCGCTGCTGCGGAGGCATCTGACAGGGTCGTCACGAGCGGCTGAGAATTTTGCGACATAACGTCGCATAATTCACCGGCCGGTATTCAGCGTGCCGAAAAATCCTTATTAATCAATGAGTAAAACAACATCTCCCGCGCCGCATGGCTTGTTGTGGGCGGTGTGCGCCATGGGCTAATTTTTGCCTGGACGCGGCGTCGGAAAGCGGTGCGGCGTGGGGGCCGTTGATGCCGCCGAAGAGTTCAGGTGTCAGTGCCGGCACCCGGGGACCAAAGCACGACGAAAGCGAAGATGATCGGGACTTTCTTGCGACATGCCGGGCTCGCATGCGCCGCCATTGCTGCGTCGCTGTTGGGGACGCTTGCGGGCGCGTTCGCCGAGGGCCGCAGCACGCCCTGGCAGATGGGCTTCCAGCAGGCCGCGACGCCAAGCATGGAGCGGATCACCAGCTTCCACAATCTGTTACTGGTCATCATCATCGCAATCACGATCTTTGTGACCGCACTGCTCATTTACGTCATGGTGCGGTTCCGCGCGTCGGCCAACCCCACGCCGACGAAGACCACGCACAACACGTTTGTCGAGATCGCCTGGACCGTGGTGCCGATCATGATCCTGGTGCTGATTTCGGTCTTCTCCTTTCCGCTGCTTTACTTCATCGACCGGGTGCCGGAAGCCGAGGCGCGCGAGAAGGGCGCGCCGGTCGTCACGGTTAAAGCAACCGCGTCGCAGTTCCAATGGAACTACGAGTATTTCAAAGCGAACGCCGCCGGTACGGGGTTCAAATTCGACAGCACGCTGGTCTGCCGGTCCAAGGCCGAATGCGAGGACGCCAAATCGAGCAATGGCGGCAAAGCCCCGTTGCGCCTGCTCGACGTCGACAAGCGCATGGTGGTGCCGGTGGGGGCCTATATTCGGCTTCAGATCACCGCAACGGATGTGATCCATTCCTTCGCCGTGCCCGCCTTCGGGATCAAGCTCGACGCCGTGCCGGGCCGGCTCAACGAGACCTGGTTCCGCGCGCTGCGCGAGGGCGTCTACTACGGCATGTGCTCGGAGCTTTGCGGCGCCGGGCACGGATACATGCCGATCGCCGTCGAGGTCATGTCCAAGGCAAAGTACGATGCCTGGATCGCCAAGGCGCTGGCCAGCGACGAGTACGAGAAAGTGAAGGCGGCGGCGGCCGCGCCCGACGCCAAAAAGACAAAAGCGGCGGCGCCGAGCGCCCCGGTTAAACAGGCGGCGGCAGGAAAGTAACGGGGCCGGGACCCGGCGGGTGCCCCGGATCGACAAAGGACGGCGATGAGCAACGCGGCGGAAGCCCACCACGAGCATCATCCAACGGGATGGCGGCGGTTCGTCTTTGCGACGAACCACAAGGATATCGGCACGCTTTATCTGATCTACGCCATCGTCGCCGGACTGGTGGGGGGGGCGCTGTCGATCTGGTTCCGTTTGGAACTTCAAACGCCAGGCAACCAGGGTTTCGCCGAAGGGCATTTCTTCAATGTGATGATCACCGCCCACGGCCTGATCATGGTGTTCTTCATGGTGATGCCGGCGCTGATCGGCGGCTTCGGCAACTGGATCGTGCCGATCATGATCGGGGCGCCCGACATGGCGTTCCCGCGCATGAACAACATCAGTTTCTGGCTCTTGGTGCCGTCGCTGATCCTGCTCGTCGCCTCGTTGTTCGTCGGCGGGGCGGGAACCGGCTGGACGGTCTATCCACCGCTTTCAAGCACGCCCGGCCATGACGGGCCGGCGGTCGATCTGGCGATCTTTTCGCTGCATCTGGCCGGCGCCTCCTCGATCCTCGGCGCCATCAACTTCATCACCACGATCTTCAATATGCGCGCGCCGGGCATGACGCTGCACAAGATGCCGCTGTTCGTCTGGTCGGTGCTGGTGACGGCGTTCCTGCTGCTGATCTCGCTGCCGGTGCTGGCGGGCGCCATCACCATGCTGCTGACCGACCGGAATTTCGGCACCGCGTTTTTCCGCCCCGCGGCGGGCGGCGACCCGATCCTCTACCAGCATCTCTTCTGGTTCTTCGGCCACCCGGAGGTTTACATCCTGATCCTTCCGGGATTCGGCATCGTCAGCCAGATCGTGTCGACCTTCTCCAAGAAGCCCGTCTTTGGCTATCTCGGCATGGCCTACGCCATGGTCGCAATCGGCTTCATCGGCTTCATCGTGTGGGCGCACCACATGTACACCGTGGGCCTCAACGTCAACACTAAGGCCTATTTCGTGGCGGCGACGATGGTCATCGCCGTGCCGACGGGGATCAAGATCTTCAGTTGGATCGCCACCATGTGGGGCGGCTCGATCAGTTTCAAGACGCCGATGCTGTTCGCGCTCGGCATGATCTTCCTGTTCACGATCGGCGGCGTCACCGGCGTGGTGCTAGCCAATGCCGGCGTCGATACATCGCTGCACGACACCTACTACGTGGTCGGGCATTTCCACTACACGATGTCTATGGGCGCAATGTTCTCGATCTTCGCCGGCTTTTATTACTGGTTCCCGAAGATGTCGGGCCGCATGTATCCCGAGGCCGCCGGCAAGCTGCATTTCTGGATCACCTTCATCGGCGTGAACGTGACCTTCTTCCCGATGCATTTTTCCGGTCTTGCCGGCATGCAGCGAAGGATCCCGGACTATCCGGACGCCTATGCGGGGTGGAACCTGGTCGCATCGTACGGCGCCTACGTCTCGGCGGCCGGGGCGGTCCTTTTCTTGCTCATCGTCTTTTACACCTTGGCCGCGGGCAAGCGCGTCGGCGAGAACCCCTGGGGCGAGGGCGCCACGACGCTGGAATGGAAGGTCGCCTCTCCGCCGCCTTTCCATACCTACGATGAATTGCCGCGTGTGCAGTAAGCGATAGCAGGAGGCATCGCCGTGTCGGAAAGTTCGATCGAGATTGGCGCAGACCGCGGCGTGCAGGCCTTCGCGGACCCCGCGAGCATGGCCAGCGCCGGCGACTATTTCGCGTTGCTCAAGCCGCGCGTGATGTCGCTTGTCGTATTCACGGGCTTCGTCGGCTTGTACCTGGCACCGACGACTTTGCATCCCGTGCTGGGCGCGGTGGCCGTTCTGTGCATCGCCGTGGCGGCCGGCGCCTCGGGCGCCATCAATATGTGGTACGAGCGCGATATCGACGCGTTAATGGAGCGGACGCGCGGCCGGCCGATCCCCACGGGCCGCATCGAGCCTGGGAACGCGCTTGGGTTCGGCGTCGTGCTGGCGGTCGGCGCGGTATCGCTGATGGGGCTTGCGCTGAATTGGACGGCCGCGGCATTGCTGGCGCTCTCGGTTGCGTTCTACGTCTTCGTCTACACGATCTGGCTGAAGCGGCGCACACCGCAGAACATCGTTATCGGTGGGGCCGCGGGCGCCTTCCCGCCGATGATCGGCTGGGCGGCGGCGACCGGCGATATCAGCCTCGCCTCGGTTGCGCTGTTCGCCATCATTTTCATGTGGACCCCGCCGCATTTCTGGTCGCTGGCGCTCTACCGTTCCGACGACTATGCGCGTGCCGGGATCCCGATGCTGCCGGTGGTGGCTGGCGCGCGTGAAACCCGCCGTCAGATCATGATTTATGCGGTCTTACTGGTGCCCCTGACCGCGGCGCCGTATGCGCTGGGCGTGTCCGGCCTGCTCTATCTTGGCGCAGCACTGGTGCTGGGCGCATTGTTCATTGGTATCGTGGCGCAAATTCTGATCGATCACAGCGAGCGCAGCGCCCGGCGCAGCTTCCGCTATTCGATCCTCTATCTCTTCCTGCTGTTCGTCGCGCTGATCGTCGACCGCGCAGCCCTGGGGCTGGCGTGACCATGGCCAACCGCGACATGACATCCGATATGGCGCCGGACATGAGCCCGGAAGCGGCTCAGCGCCCGGGTAAGAACGTGGGCGAGAATCTGGCCGAGATCGCGCGGCGGCGATTACGTGGCCGAAACCTCGCGCTCTTGGGTGTACTCGGCGGGATGGCGCTGCTCTTCTATCTGTTGACCTTCGTGATCATGGGAGGCCGAGGCGCGTGAACGGGCCTGCGCCGCAAACTGGACGCCGGCCGGCCCCTACCACGCGGCCGCGCCACCTTCGCGTCGTTGCACCGCTTTTGGGCGTGCTCGTCGCGATGGCATCACTGGTCTACTACGCGGTTCCGCTCTATCGCCTGTTCTGCCAGGTCACCGGCTTCGGTGGCACGGTCCAGCGCGCCGCTGCCGCCCCTGGCGCGGCCGGCACGCGCAGCTTCACCATCCGCTTCGACGCCGATGTCGAACGCGGATTGCCCTGGACGTTCCGGCCAGCCAGCCGCGAGATCACGGTTCGGGCCGGCGAAGAGCGACTGGCCCACTACCGCGCCCGGAACCGTAGCAAAGCGCCGCTGACGGGGACCGCGACGTTCAATGTCACGCCGCAAAAGGCGGGGATGTATTTCGTCAAGATCGCCTGTTTCTGCTTCAGTAAGCAGCGACTGGAGGCCGGGCGCAGCGTCGACATGCCGGTCTCCTTCTACGTCGATCCGGCGATCTTGAAGGATCCCAATTTGCGCGGGGTGCGCACGATCACGCTGTCCTACACATTCTATCGCGCGCGCGGCGAGGACGCGAAAACAGCGTCCCGCCGCGCGCCGGCCGACACCAAGCCGGCCGGGAGCAACTGAGCAATGGCGCTGTGCCTCGCATAGGCGCGCGCCCGCAGGAGAAAGACCCGGTGACAGTCCCCACGAGAAACGCATGAGCGAAGCCAAACATCCCTACCATCTGGTCGATCCAAGCCCGTGGCCGGTGATGGGCGCCTTCTCGGCGCTGGTCCTGTTCGGCGGCGCGGTGATGTTCATGCACAAGCTGGCGCTGTTCGGCATTCCCGGCGCCTGGTGGCTGGGCGCGGGCGGCGTGTTGACCCTCGCCACCATGTATTACTGGTGGCGCGACGTGGTGCGCGAGGGCGAGATCCAGGGCCACCACTCCGCCGTGGTTCAGCTTGGCCTGCGCTACGGCATGGCGCTCTTCATCGCCTCGGAGGTGATGTTCTTCGCCGCGTTCTTCTGGGCCTATTTCGATGTCAGCCTGTTCTTCAACGAAGCCGCACAATACAGCCGGGTAAAATTCAGCGGCGGCACCTGGCCACCCAAGGGGCTCACCGTCTTCAATCCCTGGGGCGTTCCCTTCCTCAACACCCTGATCCTGTTGACGTCGGGCGTCACGCTGACCTGGTCGCATCACGAGCTTCGGGAAGGCAACCGAAGAGCCTTTATGCAAGGTCTCGGCCTGACGATCCTGCTGGGCCTCACTTTCACGGCGCTGCAGGCTTATGAGTACGCGTCCGCGCCCTTCTCCTTCCGCGCCGTCGTCGACGGGGAGGTGGTAAAGGGGGGCAGCGTCTACACATCCACATTTTTCATGGCGACCGGCTTTCACGGCTTCCATGTCATTGTGGGCACGCTGTTTTTGATCGTCTGCTTCTTCCGTGGCACAAAAGGCCACTTCAAGCCCGATCACCACTTCGGTTTCGAGGCGGCGGCCTGGTACTGGCACTTCGTCGACGTCGTCTGGCTGTTCCTGTTTTCTTGCGTCTATTGGTGGGGCTCCGGCAACGCGCCGCTTCACTGAGCGCCGGGCAAACACGACAATCGTCGAAGCGGCTCCAACCGACCGAACCGGTCACACGCAGCCCGTCCCACTTGTGCCGTGGAGATGGTCGGTCGGGCCGGTTCGGTGAGCATCGAAAATGTACTGCGCGCATGGGACATACGATGGTCGATACCGATTATCCGCCGGTCTCACCCGTTACGGCGGGGTTTGGTTGCCGCTGCCCGCGCTGCGGCAAGGGGCGGCTGTTCGACGGATACCTGACCGTGTCCGAGCATTGTCCGATCTGCGGGCTGAACCTCAGCGACCAGGACAGCGCCGACGGGCCGGCGGTGTTCATCACGCTCATCCTCGGATTTGTAGTGGTCGGCATGGCGCTGATCGTCGAAATCGTGTTCGCGCCGCCGCGCTGGGTGCATCTGGTGCTGTGGCCGCCGGTCATTCTCGGCGGCGCGCTGGCCATGCTGCGGCCCTTCAAGGCGCTGATGATCGCACTGCAATACCGCCATCGCCGCAGCGATCATGACGCAATCTAGACGCCATTTCCGCCCCACTCTCGGTCCGACATTGATGGCGATCCCGGCCGTGTTGTTCATGGTGGGTCTTGGCGCCTGGCAAGTTGAGCGCCGGGCCTGGAAGGCCGATCTGATCGAAACCCGAAGGACGCGGATCGCATCACCTGCGGCCGCGTTGCCCCCGGCGCCCGATCTTTCAAAGACCGAATACCGGCGGGTACGCCTGCGTGGGCGCTTTCTGCACGGCCGGGAGATGTATCTGAGCGGACGATCGTGGCGCGGCAGGCTGGGCTACCACGTCGTCACGCCGATGGCGCTCTCCGCCGGCGGCGCCGTCCTCGTCAACCGGGGCTGGATACCGCTCGGCCGCAAGGACCCGACATCGCGGCAGGCCGGGCAGATCAACGGCGAGCTTTCCATCATTGGATATCTGCGCGCCCAGCCCCGCAAAGGCCGGTTCAGCCCCGACAATGCGCCGGACAAGAACTTCTGGTTTCAGATCGACCTGCCCGCCATGGCAGCGCACGCCAAGCTGAAAGACACCCGGACCTATTATGTGCAGGCCGCCGAGCCGGCCCCGCCGGGCGGCTGGCCTAAACCGGCCCCGATACGGGTCAATTTGCCGAACGATCACCTGAAATACGCGATCACCTGGTTCGTGCTGGCCGCCGCCTTTGCCGCAATCTACGTGCTCTATCATCTTCGCCGCCGGGCGGCGGCCTAAGCGCAGCGAACATTCCGAGACGAACAGTTTACCAAATCGTCACTTCGCCATGCGATGAACGACAGGCGCTGGCAGCCTGGCGAGGCGCGGACTATATGCCTTGCAATAGGAACCGCCCGCGTATGACATAATGCGCGCCCTACATCGTCAAGATGGGCCGGCGCGCCACCGAAAGATCAGATGAGCGCATACCAAAAGCTCGAAGCGCATTTCCGCCGCGCTGCCCATCTCGACGATGCCGTGGGCATGCTGCATTGGGATATGTCGACCATGATGCCTGCGGGCGGGGCGACCGCGCGCGCGGAGCAGATGGCGACGCTGCGGGGCATTCGCCATCACCTGATAGCTTCACCCGAAACCGCCGAGCTCCTCGCCGCGGCGACCGACAATGGCGCCTCCAGCGGGCTCGACGATTGGCAGCGCGCCAATCTCGCCGAAATGCGCCGCGACCACACCCATGCCGCGGCGGTGGAGGATGATCTCATCGAGGCGCTCTCAAAGGCCTGCAGCGCCTGCGAGATGGTCTGGCGCGAGGCGCGGCCGGAATCCGATTTCGCCAAGGTCCTGCCCTCGCTCCGAACGGTGCTGGATCTTTACCGGCAGGTTGCGGCGGCCAAGGCCGAAGCCTTTGGCTGCTCGCTCTACGAGGCCCTGCTCGACCAGTGGGAGCCGGGCGGCAAGACCGCAACGATCGACGCTATCTTCGACGATCTCGCCGATTTCCTGCCGCCGTTCATCGACCAAGCCCTCGCCGCGCAAGCCAAGCGCCCGGCGCCGATTGTCCCGCAAGGGCCCTTCCCGGCCGAACAGCAGAAAGCGCTGGCGACCAAGCTGATGGGCGTGCTCGGCTTCGAGTTCGAGCGCGGCCGGCTCGACGTCAGTTTTCATCCCTTCTGCGGCGGTGCGACCGACGACGTGCGCATCACCACGCGTTGGGACGAAGCCGATTTCGTCGAGGGGCTGATGGCCGTGCTGCACGAAACCGGACACGCGCTTTACGAGCTCGGCCTGCCCGGCGACTGGCGCCACCAACCGGTCGGCAAGGCCCGGGGCATGACCCTGCATGAAAGCCAGTCGCTGTTGATGGAGATGCAGGCCTGCCGCACTCACGAATTTTTGAGCTTTGCGGCACCGCTGATCCGCGAAGCATTCGGCGGCAGCGGGCCGGCCTTCGAAACCGAAAATCTCTACCGCCACTACACCCATGTCGACCGCAGCTTCATCCGTACGGAGGCTGACGAGGTCACGTATCCGACCCATGTCATTCTGCGCTATCGCCTGGAACGCTCGATGATCGCGGGCGAACTTGATCTCGCCGATTTGCCCGAAGCATTCAATGACGGGCTTGAAGCACTGCTAGGCATCCGCCCGCCCGATGATCGCCAAGGATGCCTGCAGGACATTCACTGGTATGCGGGGGCCTGGGGATATTTTCCCACATATACCTTGGGTGCCATCGCCGCGGCGCAGTTCTTCGGTGCGGCGAAACGCGACGATCCGGCCATCGTGCCGGGAATCGCCACGGGCGACTTCGCGCCGCTCGTCGGCTGGTTGCGGGCCCATGTCCACGGGCACGGCTCAAAGCTTCCGACCGATGGCCTGGTCGAAAAGGCGACGGGTTTGCCGCTCGACCCGGCCGTTTTCAAAGCCCATCTGGCGGCCCGCTATCTCGACTAAACCGCCGCTCGCACCGCACACTCTATAAACTTCCGGTACTCCCGCCGGGGCCGTTTGCTCGCGCAGCCAAGGCCCAGCCGCATCCAGAATCGTCCACGACACCGAAATGCAATCGGTTGCACTTCGGTGTCCTTTGTATCACGATCATCGCCATCACCGGGCTCGATACGGGACAACACCGGCAAATGGGGAGGATGCAAAGAATGCGAGCACTCAAAACACGGATTTCCACGGGGGCCACAGGATTGGCGGTGGCATTTGCGCTGGGATTGGCGACGCTGGCGCCGACTGGCCAGGCGCGGGCGGAGATGACGCCGACGATCGACCGCGGTCACACCTCGGTTCATTTCAGCGTCATGCATGGCGGCTTCACCCCCACTATCTACCAGTTTCGCACAATCGAAAAAGTCGACTTCGTCTTCAATCCCAAGGATGTCTCGAAGAGCAAAATCTCGATGGTGATCCAGGCGGCGAGCCTCGATTCGAACCACGCCTTCCGGGACAACTGGGCGCGCTCGGCCGCCGAGCTCAACGTCTGGAAGTATCCGACCATCACGTTTGTCAGCACCAAGGTCTGGAAGACCGGCAAGAACACGGGCAAGGTAACCGGCAACTTGACCCTGCACGGGGTCACCAAGCCGATCACCGCCGACATCCGCTACAACAAGGCCGGCAGGCACTTCACGGGCAAGCACTGGGTCCACGGCTTTATCGCCACCGCAAAATTCAAGCGCTCTGATTTCGGCCTGAAGGCCTTCACCATGGTAGGAACCCTTCCATGGATCGGCGATGAGATCAGCTTAACGGTGCTGCTCGAACAGAAACGCGCCGTCCCGAAGTAACAAGGCCGAGGCGGAAGGCGCATCGCTAAGCCCCGAACGGAACCACGATGCCCTTCCGGAATACGCCTGACCGCTACGGCGCGGTCGCAAAGGCCTTTCACTGGCTGACGCTGCTGCTGCTGATCGGGTCGTTCACGATCGCCTATTCGATGATCGACATGCGCATCAGCCCGCGGAAGCTGGTGTTGTACTCATGGCACAAGTGGGTCGGCGTGACGGTGTTCCTCATCGTCATCCTCCGGCTCGCCTGGCGCCTGCGCAATCGGCCGCCGCCGCTGCCCGGCGGCATGGGCCAGGCGCAGCGGCGGCTCGCCGGTCTGTCGCACGGGCTCTTGTATACGATCCTGATCGTGATGCCGCTGACCGGCTGGGTGATGAGCTCGGCCCGCAATCTGCCGCTGGTCTATCTGGGGCTGATCGAGATCCCGAGCCCATTCGGCGTCAACCCCGCGCTGGGGGACGCGCTCAAGACCGTTCACTACTATCTGTCGCTGGCTCTGCTGTTTTTCGTCGGCGTCCATGTCCTGGCGGCTTTGCAGCACCATTTCATTCTGCGCGACGACATCCTGCGGCGCATGCTGCCCTGGCCGATGCGTCCCACTGCAAAATCATCCCAATCAGAGGAAATCCAGACATGAACCCCAGCCAGGCGCGGTTCGGCGGCCTCGCCGTCCTCGTGGTCATGGGCGCACTCGCCCTTTACGCCGGACCCGCGCCGGCCGCCGATGCGCTGCCGGTCTGGGCCGTCGACGGGAGCAAAAGCCGCATCGTCTTCATCGGCCGCCAGATGGGGGCGGCAAGCAAGGGCTGGTTCAAAACATTCACCGCCACGATCCGTTTCGATCCCAAGAACCTCGCCGCCAGCAAGGCGGAAGTCCTGATCGAGGTGGCCAGCGCCTATACCGGCAACAAGGATATCGATGCGGAATTGCGCAAGGAGAAGTGGTTCGACGCGGCACGTTTCCCGACCGCTCGCTTCGTGACCACCGCCATCCGCGCCAAGGGCGAGAACGCCTACGAGGCGTCGGGCAAGCTTACGATCCGCAACATCACGCGCGATGTCGTACTGCCCTTCAAGGTGGCGCTCACCGATGGCGGCAAGATGGCAAAGATCATCGGCAAGCTGACGATCAAGCGCACCGAATTCGGCATCGGCCGGGGCGAATGGGGGGCCACGCGCATCGTCGCCGACGAGGTCGTCATCCAGATCGAGGTGGTGGCGGCCAAGGGGGGCTAGGGTATTTTCCCTAATCGCGCGGATTCCACGCCCCATAGACCCCGCCTGGTACCGTGCCGGATACCCGGCCTGGCGGCACCCCATAGCGAAATCCACATATCCGGACGCCGCGAATGCGCGCATTCGGCTCTGAAAACGCCGCCGCATCGGCATGGCTGACGACGATTTTTATTTGCCCGCCGGAAGAAACCCGCGCCCGCGCTCACAATACATACTTCAGTAACAATTAGTTATTTACTTAATATTTAAAATATTAGTCAAATTTTTCTAAATTTATACTAAATTGTTATTTTCATTTTTCTTGTATTTGTTTTGGATCAATGTAATTTGGCGTAAGAATTAGTTAAGGTAACGAAAACATTAACGGGACGGAGAAGACGTCATGGGGAAGATTGCCTTCATCGTCATTGCATTTGCCTCGGCCACCCTTCTTGCCGGTTGCAACAGCGTCGAAGGGGTTGACGAGTATCAAGGCGCACTACATCTCGGCTGCAGGCCGCTGCCCGGTGGCGGCGTGATTTGTGCCGGGGATCGCGGGTAACACGGGAGCTAAAATCATGACCCTTGGCTTATACCTTTTGTTCTGGGGCCTCCTGCTCCTACTTCTGGCTCTAACGTCCTACTCCTGGGCCTCCTACTCAGCGGCCCCTGCAAGAGCACGATCGCGTCACAGCGATGTGAGACGATCTTGATCTAGAGCCGCTCTGTCTCGCGCTGCTCCTCGCGGTCAACCTCGTGCCAAAGCGCGTTGAGGACCGCGAAGGCGCAGGCGAGGCCGAGCCCCAGCATCCAAGCGAAATACCACATTCCATCAGCCTCCCCGATAACACAGATCTGTAAGGCAACGCCGATCAGTAAAGTGCGTCCGCGTTCTCGCGGACGTATTTTTCATCGACCTTGCCGCGCATCAGGCGGATGACCCAGCCGGTATAGATCAGCACCACCGGCATCAGCACGACCACCGCGGCCAGCATCATAAAGAGCGTGAGCGGGCTCGACGAGGCGTCCCACACGGTGAGGCTCGATTGCGGATGCGCGCGCGAGGGCAGGATAAACGGGAACATGGATACGCCCGCGGTGGCGATCACGCCCGCCACGCTCACCCCGGTGAACCAGAAGCCGACCAGCCCGCGCCGGAAGGTCGCGAGAATGAAGCCGAAAATCGCGCCGCCGAAGCCCATGCCCGGCGCCGCGAGCAGCCAGCCATGCTCGGCATAGTTCGTGTACCAGGCGCCAAGGCTGCGCGTGACGGTCTTGGCGAGCGGATCCGACGGTCCGCCCGGATCGATCGTCCCGATGATCACATAGCCCTTGATCCAGAACAGCACGCAGACCCCGCCGAACCCGAACAGCATGATCAGCACGCAGGACGACCAGCGCACCGCCGCGCGGGCGCGCTCGCGCACCGGACCGTTGGTCTTCATGACCAGAAACATGCCCCCATGCATGACCAGCATCGAGAGGCTTACCAGCCCGCAAAGCAAGGCGAAGGGGTTGAGTAGCCCGAGGATCGAGCCCTCATATGTAAGGCGCATGGTCTCGTCGAGACGAAACGGCACGCCCTGCAGTAAATTCCCGACCGCAACACCGAAGAGAAAGGCCGGGACGCCGCCGCCGATCAGGAGGCCGCCATCCCATATCGCCCGCCAGCGCGCGTTGCGCAGCTTGTTGCGGTACTCAAAGCCGACCGGCCGCAGGATGAGCGCCAGCACCAGCACCAGCATCACCGAGTAGAAGACCGAAAGCGAGGCAGCATAGACCTGGGGCCAGGCCGCGAAGACCGCCCCGCCGCCGAGCACGAACCAAACCTGGTTGCCTTCCCAGGTCGGCCCGATGGCGTTGATCGCAACCCGCCGCTCGGCATCGTGCCTGGCGACGAAGGGGAGCAGCGCACCAACGCCGAGGTCGCCGCCGCCGAGCACGCCGAAACCGATCAGCAGCACGCCCAGGATAAGCCACCACAGGACCCGGAGCGTTGCATAGTCGAGCGGAATGAGATCCGGGCTCATATGTCGGGGCTCATGGTATCAGCCTATTCAACCCGGCAGCCGTTCGGTGATGCTGTCGGGGCTTGCCAACAGCCGCCGGCGCCCGGCCGGCGCCTGCGGGCCAAGCCGCACATATTTCACCATCAGGAAGATGTCGACAATGAGCAGCGCCGAGTAAAACAGAACGAAGGCGACAAGGCTCACGATCACATTCGCCAGCGGCACCCCCGAAGCGCCCATGAACGTCGGCAACAGCCCCTCGATCACCCAGGGTTGGCGGCCATGCTCGGCCACGAACCAGCCAAGCTCGGCAGCCACCCAGGGCAGCGGCAGGCTGAGTAGCGCGATCCAGCGGAATATCTTGCCGCCAAAGCGCCGCCGGGTCGTCTCGATGAAGGCCCAGGCAAAGAGCAGGATCAGAAAGAACCCGATGCCGACCATGAGCCGGAAGGTCCAAAAGAGCGGCAACACGCTCGGCACCGTGTCGAGCGCGGCGAGCTTGATCTGGTCCTGATTGGCGGTTACCGGATCGGCAATGTGGCGCCGCAAGAGCAGCGCGTAGCCCATATGCTTGCCATGGGTTTCGAAGACCCGCCGCGCCTCGACATTCGTTTTGTCCTTGCGCAGAACGCGTAGCGCCTTCAACGCCTCGATGCCGTTCTTGATGCGCAGTTCCACCGACTTCACCTGATCTTTGATGCCCGGCAGTTCGGTGTTCAGCGAGCGCGTGGCGATGATCCCCAGCATGTAGGGCACGCGCACGGCCCATTTCGTGGTTTGGGTCTTCTCGTCGGGCCAGCCGAAGATCGTGAAGGCGGCCGGGGCTTTCTCGGTCTCCCACATCGCCTCGATGGCGGCGAGCTTCATCTTCTGGTGGTCGGTCAGCGCGTAGCCGCTTTCATCGCCCAGCACGGCGACCGAAAGCGCCGAAGCGAGGCCGAACGAGGCCGCGACCACCATCGAGCGCCGGGCGAACTCGCGGTGCCGGTTGCGCAGAAGATAAAAGGCGCTGATCGACAGCACGAAGGTCGCGCCGGTGACATAAGAGGCGCTGACGGTGTGGACGAATTTCGCCTGGGCCACCGGATTGAAGAAAACCTCCCACAGCGAGGTCAGCTCCATGCGCATGGTCTCGTAGGAGAACTTGGCGCCCACCGGGTTCTGCATCCAGGCGTTGGCGATCAGGATCCACAAAGCCGACAGGTTGGCGCCGATCGCGACCAGCCAGGTCACGGCAAGGTGCTTGCGCCGCGACAGCCGGGTCCAGCCGAAGAAGAAAACGCCGATGAAGGTCGATTCCAGGAAGAACGCCATCATCCCTTCGATGGCGAGTGGCACCCCGAAGACGTCCCCCACATAATGGCTGTAGTAGGCCCAGTTCGTGCCGAACTGGAATTCCAGGGTGATCCCGGTCGCCACCCCCATGGCGAAGTTGATGCCGAAGAGCTTGCCCCAGAACTTCGTCATCTCGCACCAGATCTCTTGGCCGGTCATGACGTAGACCGTTTCCATGATCGCCATCAGCACCGACAGGCCGATGGTCAGCGGCACGAAGAGGAAGTGGTACATGGCCGTCAGGCCGAACTGCAGGCGCGAGAGCGCGACGACGTCGAAATCGATCATCGCGCGCGCCCCCCATACGTGACTTGGGGCGCGGCATGGGGCGTGATCGGGGAGGCCGCCTTGACATGAGTGACGTGGCGCTCAATCGCCGCGCCATCAACGACCGGGCGCATGCCGGGGTTGAAAAAGGCGGCCCAGATCACGGCGATGGCGACAGCCTTGAGCGTCAGCACCAGCACGATTTCGCGCGCGAGGGGACGGCCGCGTAAGCGCATCGAAAGTCCCGTCATCGAAGCGTCGTCCAGACGCCGCACACTACCACGAGGGCCGCCGCCGCCCATCCGCGAATTGTCGCGGGGACGCCCTGCCCGGCGCCCATTCGACCGGCATGGCGGTGCGGGGCCGCATCCTTTATACACGGCGCGACGGGAGACACGCCGTTGCGCTACATCAGTACCCGCGGGTCCGGCCCCGCACCCAACGCCGCCGCCGCAATGCACTTCGACGACGTTCTGCTCGCCGGACTGGCGGAGGACGGCGGACTTTACGTGCCCGAACGCTCGCCGGTGCTCACGCCGGCCGAGCTGGAAAGCTATCGCGATCTCAGCTATCCCGATCTTGCCAAGCGGGTGATCGCACCGTTCGTCGGCACGGCCATCGAGGAGGCCGCGCTCGGCGCCATCATCGACGACGCATACGAGGACTTCGATCATCCAGAGATCGCGCCGCTGGTCGAGATCGGCCCCGGCCGTTGGCTGATGGAGCTCTTCCATGGGCCGACACTGGCCTTCAAGGACTACGCCCTCCAGGTGCTGGGGCGTCTCTTCGACCATGTGCTGGCCCAGCGCGGCGAACGCGTCACCATCGTGGGCGCCACGTCCGGCGATACCGGTTCGGCCGCAATTGCCGCCTGCCGCGACCGCGATGCGCTGGACATCTTCATCCTCCACCCGCACGGGCGGGTCTCCGAGGTCCAGCGGCGGCAGATGACCACGGTCGCGGCGGACAATGTGCACAACATCGCGGTCGAGGGCACCTTCGACGATTGCCAGGACCTGGTGAAAGCACTCTTTGGCGACGAGGCATTCCGCAAGCGCATGCGGCTTTCGGCGGTAAACTCGATCAACTGGGCGCGGATCGTCGCGCAATGCGTCTATTACGTCTGGGCGGCGCTGCGCCTGGGCGCGCCCGAAAAGCAGGTCGCCTTCGCGGTGCCGACGGGAAATTTCGGCAACGTCTTCGCCGGATACGCCGCGCGTGAGATGGGCTTGCCCGTGGCGCGCTTCATTGTCGGCTCCAACCGCAACGATATCCTGACACGGTTTTTCGCCACCGGCGCGATGGAGATCCGCGGGGTCGAGCCCAGCCTTTCGCCCAGCATGGACATTCAAATATCGTCCAATTTCGAACGCCTGCTGTTCGATCTCCTGGGCCGCGACGGCGCACGGGTGGCCCAGACGATGACCGGCTTCCGCGAGACCGGCCGCTTTGCGCTCGATCCCGCCGTACTCAAACGCGCGCGTGAAATCTTCACCGGTTTCCGCCTTGACGACGCCGGCACCAAATCTGCGATCGCCCGCGTCCACGCCGAGACCGGCATGCTGATCGACCCGCACAGCGCGATCGGCGTCGAGGCGGCGCGCGCGCTCGGCGACGACCTCGACGTGCCGGTCGTGGCGCTCGCCACCGCCCATCCGGCGAAATTCCCCGATGCCGTGGAAGCCGCCACGGGCGTGCGGCCCGAACTTCCCGCATCCCTTGCCGATCTCTATGACCGCGAGGAGCGCTACACTGTGCTGCCCAACGATCTTGCCGCCATCCGGGCTCATGTTTCCGAGCATGCGCGGCCCGTCAACGCACCAGGCAAAGCAGCGGAGAGCGTCACATGAGTTCCATCACCGTCACCACGCTTTCCAACGGCCTTCGCGTCGCCACCGATCGCATGGATCAGGTCGAAACCGTCTCGCTGGGACTCTGGGTTGGCGCCGGCACGCGCGACGAGGCGGCAGAGGTGAACGGCGTCGCCCATCTCCTGGAGCACATGGCCTTCAAGGGCACCAAGACCCGCTCCGCGCGCGCCATCGCCGAGGAAATCGAGGCGGTCGGCGGCCATCTCAATGCCTACACATCGCGCGAGTCGACCGCGTACTACGCAAAAGTGCTCGCCGAGCACGCCCCGCTCGCGGTCGACATCCTCGCCGACATTCTGCAGCACTCGACCTTCGACGAGGACGAGCTTACCCGCGAACGCGATGTCGTGCTGCAGGAGATTGGTCAGGCCCACGACACGCCCGACGACCTCGTCTTCGATCATTTCCAGGCGACGGCTTTCCCCGATCAACCGATGGGCCGGCCCGTGCTGGGCACCGTGGAGATCGTCGAGAACATACCGCGCCAAGCCTTGGTCGATCATATGGGCCGCACTTACGGGGGCGAGCGCATGGTGTTGTGCGCGGCGGGCAGGATCGCCCATGAGACATTGGTCGAACTGGGTAAGCGCCTGCTTGCGGAAGTGCCGCCGAATTCGGCGACCGATGCCACCGCGTCACGCTATGCCGGCGGCGACTTCCGCGGTGATCGGACCTTGGAGCAGACGCATCTCGTTTTCGGCCTGCCAGGATATACCAATGCCGAGGCCGACTATTTCGCCGTCAACCTGTTTTCGACCATGCTCGGCGGCGGCATGTCGTCGCGGCTCTTCCAGGAAGTGCGCGAGAAACGGGGGCTCGTCTATTCGATCTACAGCTTCCATTCGCCCTACCGCGACGGCGGGCTCTTCGGCATCTATGCCGGCACCGGACCCGACCGGCTGGAAGAGTTGGTCACCGTGATCGGCGAGGAAGTGGGCGATCTCGGCGCGGCCGCAAGCGACCAGGAAATCGAACGCGCCCGCACGCAAATGAAGGCGTCCATGCTGATGGCGCGCGAAAGCACCGGGTCGCGCGCCGAGGCGCTTGCCAACCAGCTCTTGATTTATGGCCGGCCCATCCCCGTCGAGGAAGTCGTCGCCAAGATCGATGCGGTCGATCGCCCGGCCCTCGGCCGTGTCGCGGCGCGCCTGGCCAGCGGGCCACTCACGATGGCCGCTCTGGGGCCGGTAAAGAACCTGCCGGACCATGAGGCCATCGCCGCGCGGCTGGTATCCTGAACGAACCCGTGCGGCCCGCCTGAAAAGGCCGTGCTCAGCCGGCCTTCAGTACCTTGTCATGCCAGAATGCGGCGCTGAGACCCCAGAACACCATGTTGAGCACCAGCGCGACCACGATGAAGGGGATCGGCGGCACCGACGCCCGAAATACGAAGATCGCCACCGCCGTCGCCGCGAGCCCGACGATCAAACCGCGCAGCCACCACCTGCCGGTCAGGATGGGAATAACAAAGGCAAAACCCCAGATCCCGCCCCACACCAATTGCCGGTAGAAGAACGCTTTCGAGCTCAGATACTTCATTGCCGGGGCCGGTGCCTTGATCAGTCCCGCTTCCATCCCGGCGCGAAACGCGGCGTAGAAGATCAGCACGCCGAAGCAGCCGGACGCGAATGCCAACGACAAGCGCTTGAAAACGTCCATCGCAAACCTCTTTTAGTTTCCCGATCCGCCGCCGCGGTGAGGCGCGCAGGCGCAGCCGTTTGAGCCCATCGTCAGGCCGCTGGCAAATCACAATTCCGGGACGACCGCCACCAAAGCGCTCACGCCCGGCCGGACTCGGGGGACAGCTTGGCGAAGTCGACGCCGATCTTCGCGATCGCACGTTGCCACTTGTTTTCAAGATCGGTGTCGAAAATAAGCGCTTCGTCCGCCGGCACGTTGAGCCAGCCGTTTTCGTGGATCTCCAACTCTAGCTGGCCCGGCCCCCAGCCTGAATAGCCAAGCGCCAGCAGGCAATTTCGAGGCCCGGCCCCTGCCGCGATCGCGCGCAGGATTTCGATCGAGGCGGTCAGCGATACTTGATCGTCGATGATCATGGTGCTTTCGTCGGTGAATTCCTTTGAGTGAAGCACGAAACCGCGCCCCGCTTCGACCGGCCCACCCGAATGCACCGGGATAACCCGTTTGCATTCAATGGGTTCGATGCCAACCTGATCCAGCAGGTCTTCGAAGTTCAGATCGCCGAACAGCTTGTTCACGACCAGCCCGAGCGCGCCCTCGTCGGAATGGGCGCACATGTAGATCACCGTGCGCGCAAAGCGCGGATCAGGCATGTTGGGCATCGCGGTCAGGAGTTGACCGGTGAAGAAACCCTGGGCCGGATCGCTTGTTGCCATGGTCGGAAACCATCGCGGACGGGGCCCCGGCGGTCAAGGGGCGCAGGGGCAGTGGGCGCTAACGCGAAGTTTACTGCGATTAGGGACGCTGGACCCTATATTTCTGGGTAACGCGTCCATTACTGCCCCAAACGGAAGGCCCAGGCTCGCCGTGACCGCTTCGCCAACCTTGGCCCAGCCAACCTTGACCCAATGGCACCCTATCGCCGCAGTGACGGCCGGCGCGCTTGCCGCGCTGGTGGCGCTGGTTGTGGCGCCGGCGGCGCCCCGGGCTGGCGCGTCGGACTGGGTGGTGAACACGCATTCAAAGGTCCGCCTGATCGCGGCCGCCTCGGGCGTAGGCACCCAGCGCGAGATTCGCCTCGGCCTCCAATTCGAGCTCAAGAAAAACTGGAAGGTCTATTGGCGCTCACCGGGCGACGCCGGCTTTCCGCCGCGTATCGATTGGGCGGGCTCGCGCAACCTGAGCGATGCGACGATCGCCTGGCCGGCCCCCCGGCGCTTCAGCGTGCTCGGCTTCAACACCGCCGGCTACAAGGATGCGGTCGTCTTTCCGCTCACGGCCCGGCTGAGCGAGCCCGGTAAAGCGGCACAGCTGGTCGCCAAGGTCGACTATCTCGCCTGCGATGACATTTGCGTTCCCTATACCGTGCGCCTGACCCTGGCCCTGCCGGCGGGCCCGGCGATGACCACGCGCCTTGCCTACCAGATCGATCGCGCCCGCGCGCTGGTGCCCACGGACGAGGCGGTCAGCGGCATAAAGGTCGAGCGCATCGCCGTGCGCGAGCGCCCCGTTGGCAGCACGCTCACGGTCATCGCGCGATCGGCGAAACCGTTCACGGCGCCCGACCTCTTTGTGGAAGGCCCGCCGCGGCTCGAATTCGGCAAACCCGTTGTGGCGATGTCGGAGGGCGGCCGCGTGGCCCGGCTGACACTCACCGTGCGCAAGGTCGGCAAGACCGCACCCAAAGCGACCGGCGCCCTGCTCACGCTGACGCTGACCGACGGCGCCGGCACTAATTCCGCACGGGCGGTGGAGCGGATCGGCGTCGCGGAAGCAGCCAAGGGTCCACCGCCGGCAGCGGGGCGCAGCTTCCTTGTGGTTCTCCTGCTGGCGCTGCTTGGCGGCCTCATCCTCAACCTGATGCCCTGCGTGCTGCCGGTTCTGTCGATCAAGCTTTTGAACATGGTCGGTCATGGCGGCGCCGAGCGGAAGATTGTCCGCAAGCGTTTCCTGGCGACCGCTGCCGGCGTGCTGGCCTCCTTCATGGTGCTTGCCGGTGCGATGGTCGGCCTCAAATCGGTCGGCGCCTCGGTCGGCTGGGGGATCCAGTTCCAGCAGGGCTGGTTCCTGATCGCCATGGCGGTGATCGTGACCCTGTTCGCGGCCAACCTTTGGGGCCTTTTCGAGATCGGCCTGCCCCAAACGATCGCCGACCGCGCGGCGGCGGCAGGGGGAATGCCGGGACGCTCCGGCGGGCTCAAAGGCGAGTTCGCGACCGGCGCCTTCGCCACGCTGCTGGCCACGCCATGCTCGGCGCCCTTCCTGGGCACCGCCGTCGGCTTCGCGCTGTCACGCGGGACGCTCGAGATTTTTGCCGTATTCCTTGCCTTGGGTGTTGGCCTTGCGCTGCCTTATCTGTTGGTCGCCGCGATCCCGACGCTGGCCACCCGGATGCCCCGGCCCGGCCGCTGGATGGTTTGGCTGCGAGCCGTTCTCGGCGTGGCATTGGCGGCGACGGCGGTCTGGCTGCTGACCGTGCTCGCGGTTCAGACGGGTGAGCGCGGCGCCTGGCTGATCGGCGCGGTCCTGGCGGCGCTGGTGGCGCTGCTATGGCTGCGTGGCCGGATCGGCGAGCGATTGCGTCCGGTGGTGTTGGCGTCACTTGCGATTCTGGTTGCGCTGAGCTTTGCGCTGCCCAGCCTGCTGCCGGCGCGCGAGGCGACGATTGCGCAGTCATCCGGCAAATGGCAGCGCTTCGACCAAGCCTCGATCGCCGAGCTGGTGCGTTCGGGCAAGGTTGTCTTCGTCGACGTCACCGCTGACTGGTGCATCACCTGCAAGGCGAACAAACGCCTGGTGCTGGGCCGCGAGCCGGTGGCCTCGATGCTCGACGGCCGCCGCGTCGTGCCGATGATCGCCGACTGGACCCGGCCCAGCACGCTGATCTCGCGCTACCTCGCCGAGCACGGCCGCTATGGCATCCCGTTCAACATCGTCTACGGACCCAATGCCCCCGACGGCATCGCCCTGCCGGAGCTGCTCACACGCAGCGCCGTGCTCGATGCCATCGCCAAGGCCAGAGGCGTCGCCGAGGCCAAGCGCTAGGCCAGCGTCGCGCGCCGCATGGCTTTATAGCCCTCTACAAAATTTGGCCGCCCTTAGAGCCATCGCGGGTCTGGATTTCGCGGGCGCAAGGACTATCTTTGAGCGGCCGGGGCGACGATCGTCCCGCGCCCATGAATGGGACGGTCGGGAGCTGGTGTGATGGTTCTGAAGTTCGTCGCATCAACGTGACGAAGTTCGGAGGCAGAATCACACCAGACTCAAATATTCAGTGGCCTGCTTGTCCCGGAACTTCGTGGGACGAATTTCCGGGGCAGGACACTAGTGTGATGGTTCCGAAGTTCGTCGCATCCAATGCGACGAACTTCGGGGGCTGAATCACACTAGAATCATATATTCAGTGGCCTGCTTGTCCCGGAACTTCGTGGGACGAATTTCCGGGGCAGGACACTAGGAGAGGATAACGGCAATGGCGATCAATGTTGGGGACAAGATCCCGTCGGTGAACCTCAAGCACATGTCGAAGGACGGGCTTGCGGATATCTCCACGGATGAAATTTTCGGCGGCAAGAAAGTGGTGCTGTTCTCGCTGCCGGGCGCGTTCACGCCGACCTGCTCGGCCAAACACCTGCCCGGCTTCGTGCAAAATGCCGGTGCGTTGAAGGCAAAAGGCGTGGACACCATCGCCTGCGTCTCGGTCAACGACGCGTTTGTCATGAACGCCTGGGGCAAGGACCAGAATGTCGGCAACAACGTGATGATGCTGGCCGACGGCAATGCGGAGTTTTCCGACGCGGTGGGCCTGAGCTTCGACGGCAGCGGTTTCGGCATGGGCAAACGCGCCCAGCGCTATGCGATGGTGGTCGAGGACGGCGTGGTGACGACGCTCAACGTCGAGCAGCCCGGCGCCTTCGAGGTCTCCAGCGCCGAAGCCGTGCTCGAAGCGGTCTAGGCACAGTCGCTCCAACAGACGGTTGGTGTTTTGCAGGGGCGGGTTTCAGACCCGCCCCTCTGTTTTTTATGATCTTATTAATCACGTAAAACCAATGACTTGTGAAACCTGACTGGACGGAGTACCACACACAAACAACACACACAGGGGTTTGTGACGTGGCACGGAACGGCGACTACAAGTATCTCGAACAGAGACGGCTCGGCTGGTACATCAAGGTCGAGTTACCTCCCAGTATGCGCGCAGCGTTCAACGGCAAGCGCAGGATCGTCAAGTCCCTGAAGACCCGTGATCTGGACGAGGCCCGGCGGCGGCGATGGTCGGCGCTCAGGGACATCAAGGCCGAGATCGAAGCCAAGCGCCAAGGCTACATGCCCAGCACGGTTCTGGACGAGGCACTGCGGTGGCGCACTGACGTTGAGGGCCTCCGTGCCAAGGGTGACGATGTGACAGCCGAGGTGGTCGAGGGCCTGATCAGTGACCGGGCGCGGGAAATCGACCACGAGAACGGCGGGGTCGCTGCGGTTGGTTTCTTCGGTGTAGCGCGCGGTGAAGCCGAACCGCTTCAACCACTATCCGAGCGGTGGCTAGCCGAGATCAAGGACGACGTGAAGACGCAGACGCTCGGCCAGTACCGGCTCGCAGTGGGCAAGCTGCTGGACTTCCTTGGGGCCGGGGCGACCATCGAGAGCGTGACCAGACGCAAGGCGGGCGAGTTCGTGTCCGTGAAGCTGCTGCCAGCGGGCATCACCCGCAAGACGGTGGCGCGACACATCTCTGCGCTGTCGTCGTTCTGGCGCTGGTTGAACAAGCGTGGTTTCGTCGAGGAGAACCCGTGGAGCAACCAAGCGCCGCCCAAAGGCAAGTCGAGCCACAAGCGCCCATTCACCGAGGACGAGCTTGTGAGGCTGATGGCGGGCACACCGAAAGGCTCTATTGCCGGTCGGGTGTTGCCTGATCTCATGCGGCTGGCACTGTTGAGTGGAGCGCGCTTGGAAGAGCTTTGCTCGCTGAAGGTGAAGGACGTGAGCGACGGAACGCTCTCGATCCGAGACAGCAAGACCCGCGCTGCGGATCGTGACATTCCGATCCACCCGCTGGCCAAGCCGATGATCGAGCGGAGGACCAAGCAATGGCATCCCGGCGACTTCCTGTTTCCCAACTTGATCGCTGGCGGTCCCGACAACAAGCTCGGCTGGAACCTGAGTAAGGCGTTCACCGTCTACAGGCGTTCGGTGGGTGTTGGTGGCGTCACACGAGAGGTGGACTTCCATTCCTTCCGCCGCTGCTTCGCGACTGCACTGGAGCACGCGATGGTGCCGCAGAACGTTGCTGCGGAGCTTATCGGACACACCAAGCAGGACATGACCTTCGGGCTATACTCCGGCGGGCTCACCGCCGAGCCCCTTAAGGATGCCGTCGAGAAGGTGGACTTCGGAGACGCCGTCATGGATTTGCTGCGCGTTTGAGCAGGACCATCGCCGCGCAATGCTCGGGCTACCGGCGAGCGGCGTCGTTCACACCGAGCGGCGAGAGCGAGATGGTCCGGTGGATGCAGACCGATGGCGGCACCGTCTGGAGGGTCAAGGGGACGCCTGTCGTGGAGTGAGGTGGCGGCGCCGAGGCCAACTACGGATCAGGGCTGCGGGCGTCGACGCTGGCCGAGGAGGTCAGGAAGGTGTCGTATCAGGGGCTGGACCTGACGCACCTCCACGGGCAAGCTGGCCCCGATGCAGTCCAACCGTGACATCTACCGCGCGGCCAACGTCCTTGTCCGCAAGCACGGGTCCGATGCGCGCAACGTCGCCGCCAAGCGTGCGCAAGAGTTGCTCGATCAAGGCGACCTCGATGACGCGGCGACGTGGCGGAAGATCATCAAGGCGGTCGAAGTTCTCCAGAACACGGAGTATCCGACAAGCTCGCGGGTGCACTGACCGTCCCGCTACGCCCCTGCCAGCATCTCGTCCAGTTCGTCTGCCTCGACAACCGGCTGACCATCGTTGTTCAGCAATGCGTAACGCCCCTGCTGACGGCGAACAGTCAGCGTCTCAATCTCGCCGTTCGGTTCCGTCCAAATCGCCACGACGAGCAGCGCACCGTCCTCACTGGTTCCCGTAATAACCTTCGCGTCTGGATACGACACGGTCAGCGAGTTGATTGCGGCGGCGGCGTCGTCGGGCGTCAGGCCATCTTTCACGGTCGGCCTCCAGCACTGTGAGCCTGTTACGCCTTGCTACCGATAACACTGAATAGAGAGGCCGACACCTGTCGGAATTGACGGGTGGCCCAGTCCCTGACCGGCTGGATCACATCTCCTGCCGCACACCCTCCGACCCGGCTTCGCCTGACCCGCGCGGCTACCACGGCTTGGCGCTCGTCACAACGTCGCGTCGATCCGCTCGCCCTACTCCCTGATCCCCTCGACCACATCGTCCACGCACGAGCGGCTCCTCGTTACGACCAGACCCCGTTTCAAAATATCGGCCACTTGCAGGATGATATCCCCCGCCGCGCGCGAGGCGAGCGCCCCCCTTGGCACCCCGGTCGTTCTCCCAGCCGGGCCAGTGCTTCGCCGTCAGCAGGGATCAAGCGGCAACACGCTCCGCTCGCATCGTCGACAGCTTGCTGCCGCTGGACCGCAGGATGGCCGCTGTAGAGTCCCAGGATCGCCGCACAGCGCCGATGTAAACGGCAAGACGATGGTTCTGACCCTCGATGCTCCAGCGCGCTTCCGCGGATTCTGAGCGAGTCGCAGTGGGCCGTGCACCACGCTGGTCGTTGCTCGATCAGCGTGACGATCTCGGCGCGCGATGCTGTTCGATGCTCGGCGTTGGGCTGGATCGTGACAACACGAACGGACGCGGCGCGTTGGCGTCACGATGCGAGCCGTTGGCGTCACGAGGGTGGACGGAAAACCCTGTCATCAAGGAGCTTCCGCAAAGCCAGTAATTCTGCGATGCGCGAAGCACACCATAAGTGGACAGAAAAGGACTTGTTTTTTCGTCCACTCGGCTCCATCCTATGGTCATCGAAGCGAGAACACATTGTGGAGGCAAGACGATGACCGCACCAAAGCGCGCCGCGATTTATCTCAGGGTGAGCACCAACGAGCAGAACACCGACAACCAGCGTGAGGTGCTCCAGGCAGTGGCGAAGCGCGCTGGGTGGGACATCGTTGGCGTCTACGAGGACAAGGGCATCTCGGGAGCGAAGGGTCCGAACGGTCGCCCACAGTTCAAGCGATTGCTTGAAGACGCCACGGCTCGGAAGTTCGACGTGATTGCCACCGTCGCACTGGATCGGATCGGGCGCAGTATGGCGCACCTCGTGACGTTTCTTGGTGAGATCAAGGCGCTCGGGGTAGACCTATATATCCACGATCAGCACCTCGACACGTCTACGCCAATGGGGGAGATGCTGTTCAACATCGCTGGCACGTTTGCTCAGTTTGAACGTCGCCTCGTTCAAGAACGCGTCAGGGCGGGCATCGCGAGAGCGCGGACGCACGGGACACGAAGTGGCAAGCCCATCGGGCGACCCAAAGGACCGAGCGCACGCCGCCGGAGCAAGGAGCGCAAGGTCTTGAAGCTCCACGGAGAGGGAAAGTCGCAGCGCCAGATTGCAAGCGAGACGGGGCTCGGCAAGGGCACGGTTCAGATGATCGTGAGCGAGACGCCGCGAACTGCCTGAGCCGCCGTCTAACCGAAAGCAGTTTCGTGTTGGCGAGCCGATCTTACCGATCTACATGTCTGGCTTGCCAATCCAAGAGGGATGCTGCCGATGCGCCGAACAGTCCGAGAGCACGGACCTCACCCGGTTGATGTTCACGTAGGCAATCGCGTACGCCAGCGCCGTTCGCTTCTCGGTATGAGCCGAACACAACTGGCCGAACTACTCGGTGTCACGTTCCAGCAGGTACAAAAATATGAGAGGGGCACCAATCGCATGGCGAGTTCCCGGCTATTCCAGTTGAGCCGCATTCTCGATGTGCCGGTGTCTTACTTTTTCGCGGAGATGCCGCATACGGTGTCCACAGACCCCCACGGCGATGCGTCTGTTTCAGAACTCCAGCATTGCGACCGGGACAAATTGTTCAAGCTGGAGACGATCCGTTTTGTACGCGCCTACTTCGGCATCAAGGACGAGAAAGTCCAGCGTCAGCTTAGGTCGCTGGTCGAGGAGGTTGGCAGCAAAGCGGCCTGAGACACAACGTCGCCTCGACACCCGATCCGGCTCGGCCACAATCACCGGGTCGGAGGTTGGACACCCTCCTTCGATCATCATGATCTTGATGTGGAGGCTCCCGCAGCGCGCAGCGGGGTCTCCGCTTGTTTGTACTCCCCGCTCTGAAAACGTCTCGACGCCCTGCCGCGCCCGACCGGGTGGGGCACGATTTCTTCCATTCCCGCGCCCCAACAGCGGCGCTCTCGCCCCAGTGGTGATCAAGCCGCTTTCGTCGGGTTTTTGCCGGGCTCGGGGCCAATGCGGAGCCAACGTACGGTATAGCCCAGAGGAACCGACTTCCCTGCCCAACGACGGGTGCGGAGTGAATGTACCGTATAGCCCAGAGGAACCGACTTCCCTGCCCACCGGCGGATGTGCAGTGGTCGTACGCTATAGCCGGAACAACCCGATCTGCGCACGCCCGATCAAGAGTGATGCGCACTAACCGTCCGGTTCTACCGGGAGGAACCGACTACCCCGCCGCAACAGGGCTGCGTCGATAGTGTCCTCTATAGCCGGGACAACTCGATCCGCGACAAGCCCGATCAAAGGTGCGGCGCTTTTAGTATCCGGTTCTACCGGGAGGAAACGCCTTACCTGATCACGTCCATGTGAGCCGGTGTCCTCTATAGCCGGAACTACCCGAGCTACGGCCAGCCGGTCACTCGAGCAGCACCTACCCGATCCCCTTCAATACTCCGTCAGAACGCTTGGCCTGATCCGTCGAGCGTAAGGGCGAGCGCGTGCCTTGACGTCGTGGACAGCGTCAGGGCCGCGCCGCCCGTTTCCATGTCCACTCTGTCCACGAGGTAATGAAGCCATGCCATTCGACACGAACAACACGCCCGCCCTCGATCATGTCGGCGGCGTGCTCACGCAGCACACCCTGTGTAGCCTTCAAGAGTTCTTTGAGCAGCACGATCACCGGCCATCGCCCGCGATGTGGGACGCCATGGCCGATCTCGCGGTCCACCTTGAGTGGATGGCGACCGGCGAGGCCGAGTCGAAATTCTTCCTGTCCAGCCTCGACCCGGGTATCGGGAAGACCATGACGATCACGCACTTCGTCAGCGGCCTTCTGAACGTCCCTGCGCTGTATGGCCACGTTGGCGTGCTGATCTGCGTTGCCAGCCTGGACGAGGTCGAAAAGCTCATCGACGCGATCCACGTCCCCACCGACAACGTTTGCGTCATGACCAGCGACGAGCGTCTGAACGCCCTTGGTGTCGGTCGCGACAACGCGAACGCCGCGCAGGTTCTCGTAACCACGCAGCAGATGATCGAGTACTGGCTCGATCTCGAAGGCGGCAGCTTCACCGAGGCCCGCCGCTTCTGGTTCAACGGAAAGCCCCGTCAGGTCCGCGTATGGGATGAGAGCTTCTTGCCGGGTCAGACGATCACCCTGACGCGGGACGATCTGGCGTTTCTGTTTAAGCCGCTGAGAGTGTCCGGCCACCTAAAGCTCGCCGACGATCTCGAAGACCGGTTCACCGAACTTCGCGAGGTCGCCGATGGCACGATCCGCCAACTGCCCGATCTCCTCACCGATCACGATCTCGATCTCAACGACCTTCTCGTGCTGTTCGAGACTTACCGCAACAACGACGACAAGGCCATGAAGGACGACCAGCGCGACGCCATCACTTCGTTGTGGATCGTCGCTGGGAAGACCGTGACCATCCGCACGGACGGCAAGTACGGGAACACCGTGATCGACTACAAGGACACGCTGCCCGCCGACCTCGCGCCCATGGTCATCACCGACGCATCAGGACGCGTGCGGTCGACCTACCGATATGGAGAGCGAGCGTGGGATACTGGTGCCCCTCAAGTCAGCACCCAAGAGCTACGCGCCGATGACCATCGGCGTGTGGCAGACAAGTGGCGGCAAGAGTGCGTTCGCCCAGCGTGGCCGGGACCGCGACCGCCTCGTTACTGGTATCGCTGAGACGATCATGACCAAGCCCAATGAGGACTGGTTGGTCGTGGTCCACAGGCGCGACGCCAAGGTCGGCCCGGTCGCCAACGACGTGCGAGCCATGCTGCACGGCGTGTCGGGCAACGTATCGTTCATCAGTTGGGGCAACCACAAGGCAACGAACGCCTACGCCGACGTGGCCAACGTGATCCTGGCGGGCACTCTCTACTACCGAACGTCCTACTACGAGGCGCTCACCCGTCTGGCCAAGGGCCGCAAGGCATCCGATGGCATCATCACCAAGGCCGAGCGCGAGCGCACTCAGATGGGCGAGCATCGACATCTCGTGCTTCAGGCTTTGTGTCGCGGTGCCGTCCGTCGCTGCGACGGCGACAAGTGCCACCCCATGAACGCCTACGTGATCGCCAGCGTGCGGTCAGGCATCCGCGACGCGCTGTCCGACATCTTCCCCGGCTGTCTGGTCGAGGACTGGAAGCCTGTGCCGAACGAGTTGCGTGGCGAGGCCAAGAAGGCGTTCGACCACATCAAGAGTTGGTTCGACTTCTCGAGGCCGGGTGAGCGTCTGACGTTCAGGTCGGTTGTCAAAGACACCGGGATCAACAAGAGCACATTCACACGTGATGTTCGACGCGACGACGACTACATCGAGGCACTCGCCGCTGAAGGCATCATCGAGCATGGCGATGGGAAGTACATGACCTGTTACCGGCGCGTTGGCTGACGGCTCTACCCTGCGGATGCTCTCAAAGAGGGCTCGACCAAAATGTGGGGGAAACTTGTAGAAGGAGGAACTTCTACATAATACCCCCACTTTTCGGCTCTGAGTTCCCCTCTCCAATCACCATCACCGAAGCACCCCTCGCGTGACGATCTCTCGAAAGACTTCCGTAAGTAGCTAGGCGGGGGTGCGGTCACAGTTCCACCC
>Ga0307378_10002012_pt1 | contig 31995 bp, 30 predicted proteins | sample UN1MG_FD_202238 | JGI IMG/M metagenome (GOLD analysis project Ga0307378, IMG submission 202238) | Soil microbial communities from Risofladan, Vaasa, Finland - UN-1 | ecosystem: Environmental > Terrestrial > Soil > Coastal area > Acid sulfate soil | place: Finland: Risofladan, Vaasa | collected... | reverse complement strand
GAAAAACACCACCGCCTCTTAAACTCAGATAATGATGTGGAGGTTATCCTGAATATCTTTGCTCAGGAATTGGCCGAACAGAAAACAAAAACGCTAAAACCCCAGCATGTCTTCAAGGCTGTGGAAGAAGTGTTTAAGAGAGTCAAGGGCGGTTACTCTGTAGTAGCCTATATCGCTGGACAAGGGATAGTCGCTTTCAGAGACCCTTATGGAATCAAACCCCTACTTTATGGAAGACGCCATGACGGAATTCTCCCTTCTTATGCCATCGCCTCTGAAAGCGTGAGCCTGAACATCATGAATTTCTCTGAAATTGAAAATGTGGAGGCTGGCCAGGCTATTTTTATCGATAAAAAGCGCCGACTTCACGCCAGAAAGCTTTCTAATTGCGCCCATTCTCCTTGCCTTTTCGAATGGGTTTATTTTGCCCGGCCCGATTCTTTTCTCGACAATGTCAATGTCTACGACTGCCGGGTCAACCTGGGTCGTTTCCTGGCAGATGAAATTAAAAAGCATGACCTCAAGATAGATATTGTAGTGCCTGTGCCTGATTCAGCCCGGGATGCAGCTATCGAGATAGCCAGAAAACTAAATTTGAAATACAGAGAAGCATTGGTAAAAAATCGCTACATCGGCCGGACTTTTATCATGCCCGCTGACCACAAGCGGAAAGCTTCTGTCCGACAGAAATTAAACCCTATCCCCTCTGAATTTAAAGAAAAGAATGTCCTTCTTGTAGACGACAGCATAGTCAGGGGGAATACCTCGCGCGCTATTATTGATCTGGTGCGTGAATGCGGTGCAAAGAAAGTTTATTTTGCCGCCTATTCCCCTCCCTTGAGATTCCCTTGTGTCTACGGTATTGACATGCAGACCAAAACCGAGTTTGTGGCCCGAGACGCAAACCTTGACCAGATAGCCAAAAAAATCGGGGCGGATAAGGTCATTTACCAGACTCTGGAATCGCTAAAAAAAGCGGTGGGGCTTGGAAACAAGAATCTCAAGAACTTCTGTGGAGCCTGTTTTGACGGAGTTTATCCCACGGGCGATGTTACTCCAGAAATCCTCAAAAAGATCGAAAAAGAGAGGAAACTTATCCAGGAGAGCCAGCTCGAACTAAAATTCTATTAAAAATAGGGGGCAGTTCCCCATTTTTATTTTCGATTGCGGTAGTATTCCTCATAGAAGGATTTAAAGTCTTTGCTTTTTTCTTTTATTTTTTGCCACCAGTCAATATTCTCTTGATACCAGCGCACAGTTGAGGCCAGCACTTCATCGAAATTCTTCTCTGGCTTCCATCCCAAGGCATGAATTTTCTGACAGTCTACAGCGTACCTTTTATCGTGGCCTAAGCGGTCAGGAACAAATTTGATCAAGCTCTTGTGTTTCTCCAACAAATCAGCAATTCGCTCAGCAATAGCGATGTTCTGAACTTCGTTATTAGCACCCACATTGTAAGCTTCCCCGATTTTTCCCATACGCATCACAAAGTCTATAGCCCGGCAGTTGTCCTCCACATAAAGCCAGTCGCGTACATTTGTTCCTTTCCCGTAAAGAGGCAAATTCTTTCCTTCCAGAGCATTCGTTACAAAGAGAGGGATAAATTTTTCTGGATACTGATAAGGACCGAAATTATTGCTCGGCCTGAGAATGATGACCGGAAGCCCGTAAGTCACCCAATAGGAATAAGCCAGGCGATCCGCACCTGTCTTGCTTGCAGCATAAGGCGAAGAGGGACACAAAGGATCATCTTCCTTAAAGTATCCTTCCTCCCTGCTCCCATAAACTTCATCGGTGGAGACATGAATGAAAAATTTGATGTCTGAATTCTTCAAAGCATCTAAAAGAACAAATGTTCCATAAACATCTGTCAGCACAAACTCCCCTGCATCCAGGATGGAACGGTCCACATGGGTTTCAGCAGCAAAATGCACAACGCCCCGGACTCTCTTAAAAATATTCCGGACTTGCCCCCGGTCCCGAATATCTCCATGGATAAATTCATACCGAGGGTCTTTCTCCACATCCTTCAGGTTATCGAGGTTCCCAGCATAAGTGAGCTTATCCAGGTTGATGATCTTACAGCGTGGATAATGATCCAGCATATAATGAATGAAATTGCTGCCTATAAAACCCGCCCCACCTGTAACGAGTAAAGTCTGATCTTCGATGCGGCGCTCTTCAGCCATCCTTTCTTCTCCAATCATAGGGGACATCATTATCATGAAAAATGGGGACTGCTACCATTTTTTTTATTTTTTTCACCCGTCTTTTCTCCTCCAGTCATAGGGAATATCGTTATCATGAGGGTCTAAGCGCTGTTCATCAGGATGTTCGTAATTATAAGCCTCTGTCGGAATGTTGACGATAATTGCCTCTTCCTGGCTTACACACATCCACCCATGGTAGACTCCAGCAGGAATCTGGACAAGCATGGGATTATGGATACCGATCAAGAATTGGTTTACTTCCTTATATGTTGAAGAGTTCTCTCGAGGATCATACAAAACCAGCTTAATCATACCCTGAATACAAGCAACATTATCAGCCTGTTTTTCATGCTTATGCCAGGCTTTAACCACCTCAGGATATGTTGTGGTCATATAAACCTGGCCAAACTCTAAAAAGAGGCTGTCGTCCTGACGGAGAATCTCCATAAGCCTTCCCCTCTCATCAGGAATAACTTTTAAATTTTTTGTCTTAACACCTTCAATCATTTTTCTTTCCTTAATGTCTCTGTCATTGCGAGCAACTAAAGGGAGCGCGGCAATCTCATTTTATACCGATTTCGCTTTTGTCGCCGACCATAAAACGGTAGGCTGATGGTTTTGGGGGACACTTGTATATTTTCACATCCCGTCCGATCAAGCTCTCGTCGATCCGGCTTCCAACATCGCGTATCTCGCTTCCCTCCAGGACAATGCTGTGTTCAATCTCGGTTTTAATAATCCTGCACCTCTCCTGGATAGCGGTAAAGGGACCGATATAAGAATCTATAATCTCTGTCTCAGCCCCGATTATGGCTGGCCCTCTGATAATGCTGTTCTGGACAACAACACCCTTCTCAATGATAACCTGCCCGTTTATCCTCGATGCCTTATCAACTTTGCCCTGAATCTTACCAGCAATAGATTCCAGAATCAGGCTATTGGCCTCGAGGATATCCTCGATCTTGCCCGTATCCTTCCACCAGCCGCTGACAAGATGGGGATGGACTTCATAGCCGTGGTCAACGAGATACTGAATGGCATCTGTAATTTCAAGCTCGTTTCTCCACGAGGGTTTTATGGCATTTATAGCTTCAAAGACATGAAAATCAAACATGTAGACTCCCACAAGTGCCAAATTACTCAAGGGTTTTTTTGGCTTTTCAACAAGCCTCACTACCTTTCCATTTTTAAGCTCAGCAACTCCGAATAACCTGGGATCTGGAACTTCTGTCAGGAGAATCAATGAATTTGGCTTCTTCTCCTTAAACTCCTCAACCAAAGATTTGATTCCGCTCTTAAGAATATTGTCACCCAAATACATGACAAAAGGCTCGTCTCCAAGAAAATCCTCAGAAATCTTAACAGCATGGGCCAGCCCCAGGGGTGCCTCCTGCTCAATATAAGAAATGCGAATCCCCCAGCGGCTCCCATCCCCTGCTGCTTCTTCAATTTCATCTTTAGTATCGCCAACAACGATACCAATATCCTCGATTCCTGCTTCTTTGAGAGCTTCTATCCCGTAAAAGAGAACAGGCTTGTTAGCCACAGGAACCAGTTGTTTTGCCTGGGTGAAAGTAAGAGGCCGAAGCCTAGTTCCTTTTCCTCCACTTAATATCAATCCTTTCATCCTAAAACTCCATTCTTATTTAAATTGTGAGATTGTCACTCTCCCTTCGGTCGCTCGCATGACAGAGGAAAATGGGGCCTGTCCCCATTTTACTGGCCCCATTTTATTAAAACCCCATTCCTCCTAAGAAATCTATTGACTTTCCTATGTTTCCAAGTCCAAACGAAAACAAGAACTGAGTTTCCGGTTTTTCACGAAAATAGAATACCTTGAGTTCAACTCTAAAATCAAGACATTGATAATTGTAGACAAGGGCCAAGGCTGAATGAAGCATCTCTCTTTCCTGAATATTGTAATTTACTTCTGCCTGTGCCTCCAAAGAAAGTTCGGGAATTTTCAATCCTCCAAAAAAGCTGATCTGATGGCGATTCCACCATTCATCCTCATAGTAAGGATTTATACTCTTGTACCAGTTCACCCTGAGAAAAAGAGAATCCTCAGGCGAACCCAGGTTGGCTCCTAACTGCAAGCTTGAAAAAGTATTATGGTAAGGGTCAAAGGCTGCCGAGACGTCAAGGCTGTATTTTCCCACAGGGTAGAATCTCAAGTAGCCGCTTATATCAGTAAATTCAGGAATTTTGCCGTCGACTCGATAACCTTGCAAGGGACCCTCTTCAGGCGATAAATAAAAGGTCTGCTCCAGGCCAAGGGTGAAAACCTCCCTTGGCATTTTATCCTTTTTTATCAAGAAGCGATTGGTAATGCCGTAACGAATATAATGGTTTCTATAAAATATCCATGGTGCAATAATCCTATCAGAATCGGCAACAGGACTCTCATATCTGTAAACAAAAGAGGGCTCTATAATATGTTTCAGCTTTGCCTTGCCCTCCGCTCCATAATATATCTTATAGATAACAGGTCCGGTAAATTCTGCTTTGAGCCCATAGTTAAGGCTTAAGAGAGACTCGTCTACAATCTCTTGCGTATTCGGAGCATAGCTTTTGAAATAATAATTAATATTGGACGAAAATGAAGAACTAAGGGTCAACCAGGGTATTGCTGCAAAAGGAAAAGTAAGCTGCGGGCTAAAAGCTAAACTCTGTGAGCGCTTCTGCGTGCCCGCTTCATATTCAGACTCCCATCCATATTCCCAGCGGTTGAAAGAGGAAGAGAAAGAAAAATACAAAGGGGAAAAGAGCTTTATTTTGGTTGAACTGAAGCTTATCTCTGGAAGATTGTGCCTGATAACCGACCTATCTATCTCTCTGTTATACGTTTCGAACCTCGAGACTCGAGCATTGAAATTAAAATAAGACCACGCTCTTGTAAGATATACCTGGGAGCGGCGGTTTGAAACAACAGCACGTTTGAAGTCATTGTCAAATTCTCTCAAGAAATCAAAAGAGCTTGAATAATCTACATCAGCCACCAAGCTGAAGTTTAGAGGAAGAGGTTGGTTATGTTTAAAACGAAAAAGATATGCGTCAGCAGAACTCTCTTCTTTTGGGTCATCTTTGAAGTTAAAATAATATAGATTTAGATTGCCACCTACCCCTCCTGAAAACAGGTACCGGTATTCAAAACCTCCACCCAATCCTCTTGCAGAATAATAATCAAAATTTAATGTTGCATCCATGTTCCTTTTCATTGCCCAATAAAAAACCTGCGAATAAGAAAAGCCCTTTGAACCAGAAAAACCAAGCTGGGGCATTAAAAAACCGGTCGACCTCTCCTCATCGAGAGGATACCGCATGTAAGGAAGATAGAAGATGGGAATTTTCTTTATGTAAAAAACGGTATTCCACATATCGATGTAGTCATTTTTTTTGAATTTAGCCCTTGAGGAAGTAAGTCTCCAGCGGGGGACGGGCTGGGTACAGGAAGTTATTTTAGCTTTGCGGAAATAATAAACACCTGCATCTTTTCTCTCTATATTCTCAGCTTCATAAAAAATTGTCGGCTGAATCATGCCAAAGCCTTTTTGAAGGTTACCTTGCATTGAGTCTAAATTCATGCGGATTTCCTCAGCGCTCACTACCTCTTCTGGCATTTGAATCAACACGTTTCCTTCGGCATAGACGTCTTTAGTCTCAGTGTTAAGCTCTGCACTGTCAGCAAACAATTTGACATCCTTGTAATGAATCTCAACATTGCCCGTTGCAAAAACCATTTCTTTTATCTTTTCTTTGTAGTGGGCTAATATCGTTATCGGCTCAGAAGAGGAACCCGACTCTTGGCTAAATAAAAAGTTCGATGCAATAAAAATGTAGAATATAGTGAAAATAAATGATTTATTTCTCAACATTAAGGGAAATTTAACACAACCCTCCGCCTAGAATCAACACAAGCAAATTATTAAACAATTGCAAGCGACAGAAGGAAGCGCGGCAATCTTCACCTTTTTTAGCAATAACGAAAGGAAAAAATATGAGGAGATTGCTTCGCTCCGCTCGCAATGACAGATGATAATTGTTTGATATGGGCTAATTGTTTGATATGAGCTAATTGTTTGATATGAGCTAATTGTTTGATATGAGCTAATTGTTTGATATGAGCTAATTGTTTGATATGGGCTAATTGTTTGATATGAGCTAATAGAGCTATGATGCTTTTTTTCTTTTACCTATAATTCTCTTTACAATCAATAAATCATTTTTAATGTCTGTAAGATGTTTGGAGAATTCTCTATAGCCTTCATCTTTAGGGTTCATTTTTGATATGTATTCCAGGACAAAGGCAAGACCGCTAAATAAGAAGAGGCTTACAAACCCGGCCAGAATGACACTCCGCTTTGTCTTCGGGCTACTTTTATAAAGGGGAACACTCGCATTTTCGATAATTTCAATCACCGGTTTTTTCTCCTGCTCTTCTATTTTAGCAAGCTCCAGTTGCTTTTTCAGCATCACATAAACCTCTTCCTGAACCTTTACATTTCTTTTTAACCGGTCGAGTTCTATTTCTAAATCGGGAGTCACAATTTTTTTATTCTTTGCGGTAAAATCAGCCAGTTCCGCCTCTGCAACTTTTAAAAGCTTCCTGTTTTCTTCAAGCTGATTTTCGATAAATACGCGGTTTTGCTTGGACTTGGTATCCCTTATATCCTGATTATACTTGATGAGTTCTTCAACGAAGGCATTTGCAATCGCAGCCGAAAGCCCTGGGTCTTTTGTGGAGTAGCTTATCGAGACTACTTTAGTCGTCCGGTCAGTGAAAATTTTTAAACTTTCATTAATTGTTCTTGTCGCTTTGATCAACCTCTCGGTTTCATTATCTGCCTCAACCTCATAGTATGATATCAGGTCAACTTCTTCTCCCAATTTTTTACTGAAAAATTTTTTATTTACGATTCTTTCCAGAAACGGAGAGCTTTTCAGAATTTCTGTATAATACTCTGATGTCACATTGTTTTCAAAGCTCTCAATTCTTCCTGATGTTCCGATTAATGTGCCCATTCGAGATGTCATCTCCGGGTTTTTCGAAGGAAGGAATTTAGCAGAAGCGGTAAACACGGGAGGCCGTGTTTTTGAATATATTCCAGTTAAAATAACACAAAATAATACTCCAAGGATAATCAGCCACCTTCTTTTCAAAATAACATTCACATAGTTAATTAAATGAATCTCCTCTTCTTCTCCGAAAACTGGCCTTTCATTTTCCATCTTTACGTCTCTCCTGCTTTTTTAAATGACTTATCTCCTGTTCTCTCAGATGACCGATCCAAACGCACTAAATTTTTTTGCATTGTCATTGCGAGCCCGAAGGGCGTGGTAATCTCCTTCTCTGTATGAGATTGCTTCGCTTCGCTCGCAATGACATGCGAGGAATCTTCTTCACCGCTCGCATGTATGAAAGCGCTGCGATTGTCAATGACCTTGTTCATTGTAAGCATAATTTTATGAAACAACTTACTTTCTTAGCTCTTGCTTTCTTAGCTCCTGGTTCTTTAATTACTACCTCCTTAGCTCCTTCTTCTCTTTAAAAGGAATTTCTATCACACTCCCCGCAGGAATATCTGGGTTAAACGATAAGGCCCCTTTTCTCTCAATGGTACTTCCATCTGGAAGATGAATGACTATACTTTCAATATCTGCATTCTGACTATATCCTCCACAGAAATCTATATAATAATCCAATTTCTCACCTTCTCTATACTTAATCAAGCTAGGATTCTTTGCTGCACCTCGAACCTCAATATCGCCAATTTCTAATTCTCTCTCCTCTACTTTAAATGGAACTTCTATTACGCCCCCTGGAAGAAGATAGGGATTAAACGATAAAACCCCTCTACTTTCCAGGATGCTTCCATCGGGAAGGTGAATGATTGTACTTTCTATATCTGCATTCTCTCTGTATCCTCCACACAAATCAATATAATAATCTAACTTTTCCCCTCTTCTGTATTGAACTAAAGTCGGATTCTTGACTGCACCTCTTACTTCAACAATTTCTATCTCCCTTTTCTCTCCTTTAAAAGGAACCTCAATTATGCTTCCCGGAAGAATAGATGGACTAAATCTAAAAAAGAGAAACTTCTTTTTCTTGGAAGCTGTGTTACCCGGAAGACAAACTATTGTGTTTACTTTATCTGCATCTCTACGATACCCTCCGCATAGCTTTATATAGTAGTCCAAACCTTTCTCTTTTCTGTGTTGAATAATTGAGGGATTTCTAACAGCTCCTTTAACTTCAACACTTCCAGGATTATAAGGCACAAAGAGCCGATCATCATCTTTTAAGACTATGTCATATGGTCCACCTGGATTTTCAAGGGCTTTTTTGAGATTAATGGCTACTCTATTACTTTCCGCTTGTCTCTCCTGAGACATTTCAATAATATCTTTCCGCCGGAAAAGGACGGCTCCTTCAGGAAAAGCTTCTTTTTTTAGCCCACCCGCTCTTCTTATTATACTCGAGATTCTCTCTTCCCTTACCTCAAGAGAATAGCTTCCCGGGTATTTAGCCTGACCCTCCACACTGACAACTGGCAAGGGTTCCCACTCAGGCAAATTCCTGATAACAATTTTATCGTAGGTTTCAAGCGGAGTTTTCTCTTCATCAGGGACTATGGCAAAATCTATTGGAACGGGCACCACAATAGTGGCAACCTTTCTTTGACCTTCCTCCTCTGTGCCACGTCCCGTCCGGGCAATAACAGCTTCAACCTTATAAGCATCCGGCCGAAGCCCTCCTGCCAGAAGAATTAAATCCTCCAAATTCATATTCTCAGCAAGCTGGTAGGTGCCAGGACGCTTGACTAGTCCCCCTATGTTTACATAAGGCTTTATCTCCATTGTTTCATAAGAATAAATAATTACCCTGTCTGAATCTTCCAGGGGCATATTTTCTTCAGGAACCCTCTCTAATAATTTTCCCAAATTGAAGGTAATGACTCTCTCCTCAAATTCTCCCGGAATCTTTCTAAAAACGTGAGCTAATTCTAAATAGGCTCTTTTTCTAAAATCCTTGTCCTGAAAGCCTCCTCTTGAAAAAATTAAATCGTATAAGGTCATGTTTTGAGGAAGAATATACGTCCCCGGTTCTTTTACCTGACCTTCTACGGTGACATGCTTATCTTTCCCCTTCATCTCATAAGAAGAATAGATGATTATCTGATCCAGTTCTTTTAAGGCGAAATTTTTCTCATCGTCTCCTGTATAAACATAATGACCTGGTTTCTCTTCCTTGTATAAATCTTTCAAAGAAAAAATTGTCAATCTTTTGGAAAAATCTTCCTCAGTTCTTACTAAATCAGCTCGCTCGAGATAAACATACTCTTTCAATCCTTCAGCCTGTTCAATTAAATCTTTTACGGTCATCTCCGCTCTATACTCGTAAATTCCAGGCCTTTTAATTCCTTCTCCCTCGACTTCAACCAATCTTCTTCTAACCACAATATTAGGAAAGATTGTCACTTCATCTCCATCCATCAGAGCAAAATCTCTCTTAGAGTCATTGAAAATGCTTTCTAAATCCAGATCAATAAACTTCTCTCCGAAACCGATCTCATATCGTCTGACCTGGCTTCTTTTCAAATAGGCATTAGAGTTCAACCCTCCAGCAAATTGTATCAAGTTTTTAACGCCTTCTTTCCCGACCACCTCGTATATTCCAGGCCTCCTCACTTCCCCCTTTATGGTCACAGACTTCTCCTTCAAGGGAACAATAATGTAATCGCCGTACCTGATGCGGGCCTTCCTGGTATCAATCCTTCCAGTTATGAGAAAATCATACAAATCAACCACATCCACTTTTCCGTCTGCTCTTCTTATCTTTATCTCTCTCAACGAACCTGTTTCCTTTACACCACCTGCATTATTTAATAAATTTAAAAGGGTGGCGACTGATGAACTTATGGTATACACTCCCTGAGTTTCTACCTCCCCAACCACATAAACCAACAACTTCCGCACTTTGGCGAGTTTGACATCCACGAAAGCTGTACTCCGGGCAGGATTCTCTAAATTGATGTAACTCGAATATATCTGAGAAAGCTTCTCGGCTACCAATCTTTTCAATTCTTTTAAACTTACTCCGTTGGTAAAAATCCTTCCCCCTTCATCCGGAATATCTATATAACCATCCTCACTGACGGTTAAAGGATACTCAAGGTTCAATTGCCCCCAAACAGTTACTATTATCTCATCACCAGGACTTAACAAATACTCCTCATCCACAGGCCCTTCTGTTATAGGCTCAGGCAGCTCCCTGAAAATATCGTAGCCAAAAGCATAAATTTTTGTTTCTTTTTTGCTTTCTGGATTCTTTTCTGATGCTTTCTTGTCCTGAGCAAAACTCAACAAAGAAGGCCCACATATAAGAACCAAACACAATGCCAGTATATAAACAAGCTTTAATATAGAAATATTCCCAGCCATAGATTTAATTTTTCCAAAAATATTTTTCATCTTTATTTCCTTTCCTTTAGTTCCCATATATTTTCTAATTTCCTCTGTATTTTCGGATGAATTCTATTATATCACCTCCCCTCTGTCAACAAACTATCGGCTCTATGAAAAATTTCCCTCACCTTCGTTTACTTACTAAGATGTAATTAATTTCAATTTCTCTTGATAGATACGTCTCTAAAAGTGATTTGACCTGCTTATCAGAGAACTTTTTATGTAATTGCTTAGCCTTGATTAATCCCTCCTTTCTAAAGACAAATTTTAAATCATAGAAGATTAAAACTCCATTCTTGGGGATTTGTAAATAATGCACTTTTAATTTTTATCTGAAATTTATTTCTCAGGCCTTGACAAACCGCCCCAGAGTAAATAGAGTATTAAGCACCCCTTGGGGGGTGAAAGGAAGGAATATGACTCAGGCTACAAGAATAGAGGGCAGAGATTTAACATATTACATAAGTTCTGAAGGAAAAAGCGGAACAAATATATTTAGGGATGATGAAGACAGACTTTATTTTATAAATCTCCTCCGTCAGCAAAGAATAAAAAGTAAACTCACTTTCTTTGGCTATGTTCTCTTGCCAAAGCGCTATTCATTTCTTATGGAAACTTCCATAAATAACCTCTCTAAATCTATGCATCGAATTAAAAGTGGCTATGCAAATTATTTTAACCGCCGCCATAACCGCAAGAATAAATTATTTAAAGATCGTTACTCGTGCATCGTCATAGAGAAAAAGAATTATCTGGCAGAGCTAAGTTGTTACCTTCATCTACTGCCCAAAAAAGATGGAGTGACAAAATCGCTCTTTCAATATAAGTGGAGCAGCCTCCCTGGGTATATCAATAGAGAAAAACGAGAGGACTGGATTGATTATGATGCAATCCTGAGTGCGCTCAACGACAAGGATGACCATAAAGCATCTTTAAACTATCAGAAATACATCAAAAAAAGTCTAAATAAGCAAATCTCCTCTGCATTTGAAAATTTAAGAGAAAACATCATTCTAGGAAGTGAAGATTTTAGAAGAGAAGTACTTAAAAAACACCATTTGAATAAAATTACACCGCGAAGAGACAAAGATATACCTGTAAAAGAAATAATCGAATTGGTGACTCAATCATCCACTTGGTCTTCATTAAAAGTTAAAAAGAAAAAGTTTAACAAAACTATTCTTTCGCGCAATGCAGCGATTTATTTTTTAAAGAAATATACAGATTTGAGTAACCAGCAAATAGGCACCTATTTCAAATCTTTAAAAAGATCCAGCATAAGCCAGATGAGCCGAAGGTTCAATTTAATTAAAGAAAAGCACGAAGCTATAAAAATAATCTCTACTTCCCTTGAGGAAAAAATAAAAAAATTATTGTAAATAGTCAAAATAAATAGTAACTTCTTGGCTCAAATGCACTTAATAAATAGATTGAAATTGAGGTAACAAACAGACGAGATGAAATTGAGGTAACAAACGGAAAAGACTGAATAGACGATAATGAATAAATAGACATAATAGACGGAAAAGACTGAACATACGAATTAGAGTAGATTGAGGAACAATTTAAATCGTTTTTAAAGCTAAGGGCGGTAGCCTGCCAATTTCAAAGAGCAAAACAAACAAAGAATACAAAGCTTTTTTATCTTATTTGAAAAGACATATAAAATAAGCTTCACATACGTTCAAGATATTTCGAGAAGTATTCTTTTTGCTGTTAGAAATTTTGAAAAAATGAAGCAATCAATATTCAATATAGGTGATAATTCAAATAATTATAGCAAAGAGGAAATCGCCCTAAAAATAGAAAAAGAATAGATTATTATCTCCATTTTGCAGATATCGGAGAAGATGAAGACAAAAAAACTATAGCGTTTCTTGCGAGAAAATAAACTCACTTGGATTTAAAAACTAAAAAGACAGGAGAGTAAGGAATTGATGAATTGATAAAAGTATAGCAAATTTTTGAATCTAAGCATCTATAATAATAATATTTAGGAGAATACATTGACTTCCAGAAAAAAAGCTTTAATAACAGGAGTAACAGGCCAAGACGGTTCCTATCTCGCTGAATTTCTCTTATTTAAAGGATATGAAGTTCATGGTATAGTTCGAAGGTCAAGTAGCTTCAATAGAGGCAGAATCGACCATTTATATCAAGATCCTCACATTCCGGATACAAGATTTTTCCTTCATTATGGTGACCTTTCTGATTCAGGACAATTGACTAATTTAATTTTTAATATCAAGCCTGATGAAATATATAATTTGGGAGCTCAGAGTCATGTCAGGGTAAGCTTTGACTTACCTGAATATACAGGTGACATTACAGCTTTGGGAACAACAAGGCTCCTTGAATCAATCAGGAGAAGTGGAATAAATACAAGATTCTATCAGGCTTCAAGCAGTGAGATGTTCGGTGATTCACCCGCTCCTCAAAATGAAAGCACGCCTTTCAGGCCTCGAAGTCCCTATGCTGCTTCAAAAGTTTATGCATATTGGATTGTAAGAAACTACCGGGAAGGTTATAACTTATTTGCCTGCAATGGAATTCTATTCAATCATGAATCTCCCAGAAGAGGAGAAACCTTCGTGACACGGAAAATAACCCAAGGGATAGCTAAAATAATCGCCAAGAAAGAAAAAAAGATTTATCTTGGCAATTTAGAAGCTAAAAGAGACTGGGGTTATGCTCCAGAATATGTTGAAACAATGTGGTTAATGCTTCAACAGGACAAACCCGATGATTATGTAATTGGAACCGGTGAAACTCATTCAGTAGAAGAATTTTTAAAGGAAGCCTTTAGCTACCTGAATCTTGACTGGAGAAAACATGTTGAAATTGATCCCATATATCTTCGTCCTACAGAAGTAGAAAACTTAATGGCGGATTCGACCAAGGCCAAGAAACTATTGAAATGGAATCCAAAAATATCATTTAAAGAACTGGTGAGAATAATGATTGACTATGATATGGAAGCTTTGGGCATAAAATCTCCTGGAGACGGAAATAGAATAATTCTTGAAAAAGGCCCAAAATGGATTAAGGAAGAATATAATTTATAGGGAAACAATTTTAAAAAGAAATTTTAAATACAAATAAAGACAATAAAGTTAATATTTGCTCTTTCTATAAAAATCTTATGAAAAACTAAGCTTTAAAATGATTGAAAGCATTAAGTACGCAAACGAAGATATCGCTATAATTATTAAAAAAGGTTATAAACCAGAAAGTTTAGAGTTTCTAACTCCAGAAAATTATAACCAACAATTAGGCATTATGAAATGTATAAAGGATAAAATTATCCAATCTCACATACACAAACCCATTAAAAGAGAGGTCATTGGAACATCAGAAGCTATATTTGTTTGCTCGGGGAAAGTTGAAGTTAACCTTTTCAATAATAATAAAGAAAAAGTAGCAACAAGGGTATTAACAGAGGGAGATATTATATTCCTAATTAATGGAGGCCATGGCTTTAAAATGTTGGAAGATTCTGTACTCCTGGAGGTCAAACAAGGCCCTTATCTTGGCGAAGATGATAAAGAAAGGTTTTGATTCAAATGGATGTATTTAATGACTACGCCCGATTTTATGATTTACTTTATCAAGATAAAGATTATAAGGTTGAATGCGATTTTCTTGAAAAGGTCTTTTCAAAATTTAGCACAAGAAGAATAAATTCAATACTAGATCTTGGCTGTGGGACAGGTTCTCATTCTTTGCCATTAGCCAAAAAAGGGTTTCATTTAACTGGCGTAGATCAATCTAAAACTATGATTAATCAAGCAAAAGAAAAAGCCCTAAAAGAAAATCTTAAAAATATGTCCATTCATGTCATTAAAAAGAAAACTATCCTTTAATGACTGGAATATGGCAGTTATTGGGACTGTATAAATAAAAATATTTGATAAAAAATGATACCAGTAAATGAACCTTGTATCGGGAAAAAAGAAATAGAATATGTTTTAGATTGTCTAAAAACCGGCTGGATTTCTTCTGCCGGTAAATACATTCAGGAATTTGAAGAGAAGTGGGCAACTTATTGTGGCATGAAATATGGAATTGCTGTAAGCAATGGGACAACTGCTCTTGAAACAGCTGTAGCTTGTATTGACTTAAAACCTGGGGAAGAAGTGATAATGCCTACTTTTACAATCATTTCATGTGCTCTAGCCATAATCAGAAACAATGGTATCCCAGTTTTAGTAGATTCCGAGCCAAGAACTTGGTGTATGGATGTTACAAAAATTGAAGAAAAAATCACATCAAAGACAAGAGCAATAATGCCAGTGCATATATATGGACATCCTGTGGATATGGATCCAGTTATAGAGATAGCCCAAAAATACGATCTAGTAATAATTGAAGATGCAGCCGAAGCCCATGGCGCAGAATACAAAGGGAAAAAATGTGGCAGCCTCGGAGACATAAGTTGTTTCAGTTTCTACGCTAATAAAATTATCACTACTGGTGAAGGAGGCATGTTGCTTACAAATAACGAAGAATATGCCGAGAAAGCAAAGTCATACAGAAATCTTTGTTTTAAAGCTGAAAGACGCTTTTATCACACAGAATTGGGTCATAACTTCAGGCTTACCAATATCCAGGCAGCAATCGGCTTAGGACAATTAGAGAGAATTGACGAACTTGTAGAGAAGAAAAGATGGATTGGACAAAGTTATAACGAGAGATTAAAAAATATTCACGGATTGAGTCTTCCTGTTGAAGAACCCTGGGCAAAGAATGTTTACTGGATGTATGGAATAGTATTAGATGAAAGCACTGGAATGAATGCAGTAAACTTTGCCAAGTTTCTTCGAGATCAAGGCATTACTACACGACCTTTTTTCCTAGGGATGCACGAACAACCAATACTTAGACAGATGGGTTTTTTCAAGGATCAGGATTATCCAGTAGCCGAACAGATTGCAAGACAGGGTCTATATTTACCAAGCGGGTTAACATTGAAAAAAGCGCAAATTGCGCAAGTAGTAAAAGCAATAGAAGACAGCCTTGTGTTTTCTTAAAATATAATCCAAAGAAAAACAATGAAGCAAAAAGTGAAAAGGGATAATTTTCCTTCCATAAGTGAAGAAAATGTATTAATTATTCGTCTCTCAGACAAATGGATTCCAGTCAATTTTAGAGAATTATATAATATCGGGAGTTGCTCTTTTTCCTTACTTGGCGCGATATAAGTGTGCGGTATAAACACACTTTGTTAGGTGTTACCCTCGAATGCAGAAATAAGGGTAAAAGATTATCCTGATAGAAAATTTAGCAATAAATAAGTTGAATATTAGAAACAAACGAATTTTAGTTACTGGAGCTGATGGTTTTATTGGAAGCCATTTGGTTGAATCACTAATAGATTTGGGGTGCAAAGTAAAAGCCTTCTGTTATTATAATTCATTTAATTCTTGGGGTTGGCTTGATACTTTACCAAAAGATAAGCTTGAAAAAATAGAGGTTTTTCTTGGTGATATTAGAGACTTAACTAGTGTTAACAGTGCTGCGGAAAAAATTGACATTATTATGCATTTAGCTGCTTTAATATCTATTCCTTATTCATACCTATCACCTGAAAGTTATCTCGAAACCAACATTAAGGGCACATTAAATATCTTACAGGCGGGCCGAACTCACAGAACAGAAAGGATTCTTATTACTTCAACATCTGAAGTATATGGGACAGCCAAGTATGTTCCTATAGATGAAAACCATCCAACTCAGGGTCAATCTCCTTACAGTGCAACAAAAATTAGTGCAGATCGTATTACAGAGTCATTCATTAAATCTTTTAACATGCCAATTACAATTGTAAGGCCATTTAATACTTATGGACCACGACAGTCAGCAAGAGCAGTTATTCCTTCAATCATAATCCAATTATTATCTGGATCAGACAGAATAAAACTTGGGTCTTTATTTCCAAGAAGAGATTTCAATTATGTTAAAGATGTATGTAATGGTTTTATTGAAATTGCCAAATCGGAAAAAACTGCTGGACACGAGATTAACATTGCTTCAGGGCAAGATATTAGTATTAGAGAATTAGCAGAGAAAATCATTGAGAAAATAAATCCAGAAGCAAAAATAATTGAAGATTGAACTACTCCCCAAAATCTGAACAGTGCAATAAGGTGCATTTGGCCTGCCATAATCTTGGAGGAGGTATGGTAAAATGGTCAACATGCGAAAAAGTTATGATGCTAAGTTCCGAGCCAAAGTGGCTCTTGAAGCCGTCAGGGGAGAGAGGACCATGGCTGAACTGTCCAGTGGATTTGGGGTTCATCCCAATCAGATTCGCAAATGGAGGAAACAGCTTCTGGAGTGCCTTCCTGATCTTTTTACAGATAGGAGGAAGAAAAGGGATAAAGACCAGGAGGAGCTGGTCTCTGAGCTTTATCGTCAGATCGGCCAGTTGAAAGTAGAGTTGGACTGGCTTAAAAAAAAATCGGAAAAGCTCCTCTGAGAGAGAAGAAGAAGCAAGTGGAACAGGCAAATCAAATGATTTCGGTCTGCAGGCAGTGTGATCTTCTAGGATTGAACAGATCATCCTATTATTACAGATCTGAGAGAGATGATGCCTATAACGAATATCTGATGCGGCTGATTGATGAGCAGTACACCAGGACACCTTTCTATGGGGTGGCAAAGATGACGGCCTGGCTTCATCGTCAGGGACATTGGGTGAATGAAAAAAGGATAAGACGGCTTATGCGGCTCATGGGGCTTTATGCCATCTATCCAAAGCCTCGTCTGAGTCAATCTTATCCTGAACATAAGAAGTATCCTTATTTGTTAAAAGGAGTTACGATCAATCATTCTGATCAGGTTTGGTGCAGCGACATCACATACATCCGGCTTCTTCATGGGTTTACATACCTGGTTGTCATCATGGATTGGTTCAGCCGTTATATCCTCTCCTGGGAGCTTTCGATAACACTGGAAAAAGAGTTTTGTATGGATGCTCTAAGTTGCGCTTTTAAGATTTCAAAACCTGAGGTCTTCAACTCGGACCAGGGGCCGCAGTATACGAGTGAAGATTTTATTGAGGTTTTGAAAAAAGAGGATATTCGAATCAGCATGGACGGCCGTGGCCGGCTCTATGACAACATCTTTGTCGAGAGGCTGTGGCGGACGATCAAATACGAGGAAGTCTATCTTCATGATTATCGGAGTGTGCCGGAAGCTAGAGAAAGACTGTCCTTTTATTTTGATTTTTATAACACCGAAAGGCCTCATGCATCATTAGAATACCGGACACCATTGGAAGTCTATTTTGGATTGCCATCGGCACAAAAAGCCGTTTTTGCGTATAGGTAAAAACATGGAGAGGAAAGAGATCGTTGAATGTAGAGGCTCTCAGAGCTTCGATTTTTTGACAAAATGGTTGATACTATGAAATCATTCAACGCAGGCACAAAATGCACCTTAAACAAGCCTCTTTTCTGTCCAGACAATGGGGAGACCCTCAGATATGCAGCGAATACGCCCAGAAAAAAGTGAAGTTATCAGATTACAGGGAAGTAATAAAAAAATAAAAAAACTAACAGCATGGACTCCAAAATATACTCTTGAACAAGGACTAAAGGAAACATTAAACTGGTTTAAAAACAACTTGGATAGATATAAAACGGATATCTATAATGTCTAATAGAATTATACCATTATCGATACCTGTGATTTGCGGCAAAGAATGGAAATATATCAAGGATTGCCTTGACACCGGATGGGTTTCATCAGCTGGGAAATATGTTAATAAACTAGAAGAAGAAATTTGTAAATACACTGGAGCGAAACATGCAGTAGCTTGTGTGAATGGTACGGCTGCCTTACATATATCTTTAATGTTAGTTGGAGTTCAACCTGATGATGAAGTTATAGTACCAACATTAACATTTATTGCACCTGTAAATGTAGTCCGATATCTGAATGCTAGCCCTATTTTTATGGATGCTGATAAATATTACAACTTAGATGTGCAAAAGACAATACAGTTTATTAAAGAGGAAACCAAGTTTAAAAACGGATTTTCTTACAATAAAAAAACAGGCAAGAGAATCTCAGCCATTATTCCTGTCCATGTATTTGGGCATGCTGTTGATATTGAATTACTGATGCCAATTTGTCATGAAAGAAACATTAAGATAATTGAAGATGCAACAGAAAGCTTGGGGACATATTACAATTCTGGATGTCTTAAAAACAACTATGCTGGAACCATCTGTGATATTGGTTGTTTTTCATTTAATGCAAATAAAATAATTACCACTGGTGGTGGAGGGATGATTGTTACAAATAAAGAAGAATACGCTAAGAGAGCAAGGTACTTAACAACACAGGCCAAAGATGACCCAGTACAATATATTCATAACGAAATCGGCTTTAACTATCGGCTAACTAATCTCCAAGCGGCAATGGGCGTTGCGCAATTAGAACAATTAGAAAAATATATTGAAATTAAAAAGAAAAATTATTTCATTTATAAAAAAGAAGTTGATGATATCCCAGGACTTCAAATCTCTGTAACCCCTGATTATGCTGAGTCGAATTACTGGTTTTATTGTCTGCAGATTGATAATAATACTTATGGCAAGAATAAAGACCAGTTAATGTCATATCTTGGTGAAAACAAAATCCAAGCTCGACCTATTTGGCACTTGAACCATTTGCAGAAACCTTATAGAAATTATCAAAATCATAAAATCGAGAGAGCACTAGAGCTTCAAAAAATTACACTAAATATTCCATGTTCTGTTAATTTAAGCGAATCTGATGCTTATAGAGTTATTGAGTGTATAAAAAATGGATAAGATTGTAGTTGTTGGCGGAGGAGGGCATGCGAAAATCGTAATTTCCATTTTGAAAAAAATGAATAAATATAAAATCATTGGATACACTGATAATAAAAACAAAGGAGATTTATTAGGGATACCTTATCTTGGATCTGATGACATTCTGATAGATTTAAGATATAGGAATATTAAGAATGCCGTACTTGGAATCGGCCATTTAGACAGCAGTAAAATAAGAGTAAAAATATATCACAACCTCTTAGACCTAGAGTATTCTTATCCTGCAATTATTTCACCTGATGCTTTAATTAGTGAAGACACATCTATTGGCATGGGAACTGTTGTTGTGGATGGAGCTGTTATTAATACAGGAGTTGAGATTGGTGAGTTTTCAATTATTAATACAAATTCATCAATTGATCATGATTGTCGCATTGGAAATTTTGTTCATATTGCTCCTGGGGTAACATTAAGTGGTGGAGTTTCAGTAGGCGATTATACTTTTGTTGGTGCAGGATCTGTTGTTATTCAGAATATTAGTATTAAAGGTCACTGTACAATTGGTGCTGGTGCTGTTGTCAATAAAGATATTATTACAAAAGGCACATATATAGGCAAACCTGCAAAGAAAATTAAATAAATCTTTCAACTATGACGACTTCAAATACTATATTAGTAGGATGTATCTATCCTGGAGTTGAACCTTTTTTGTCTGACTTTTTTGAATCAATAAAGTCTCAGACTACCCAGGATTATGATTTATTAATTATCAGCGATAACCTTGAATTGAAAGACGACCAAAAATTACCTCCAAACACTAAACTCATACAGCTCAAACAAAACATCACACCCGCCCAAATAAGACTAAAGGCAATTGAATGTTGTAAAGAAAATAAATATCAATACATAATATTTACAGATGTCGATGATTTTTTTTCAGCAAACCGAGTTGAGCTTTCAAAAATTGACCTTCAAAATTATGATTTTGTATTTAATGAAATTGATCTTGTTGATATTAATGGGCATTCTATTCGAGCCAATGTATTAAAAGGGATTAATATTAGAAATCAATACAATAAAGTTAATGAAATTATTGATAAAAATTTATTTGGATTGTCAAACACAGCAGTTTCATTAAATGCTTTAAACGAGTTAACAATACCTAAAGAAATTATAGCTGTTGATTGGTGGATATTTACTATGCTTTTATTAAATAAACAATCTGGAAAATTTATAGAAAAAGCAAAAACTTTCTATCGACAAACAAATAATAATACTGTTGGGATGTGGAAACCTTTGGACGAACGAAGGCTGTATAAAGGAATTACAGTAAAGACTATCCACTATAAAAATGTCTATCAATATTGTAAAGAAAAGGATTTGAAAGAGACAGTGCTGTTCAAACAGAAACTTGAACAAATGCACAGACTTAATAAAGAGATAAGAAATAAGTTTTTCAGAAAAAAATATATTAATATAGTTAACAAAAATATGAACGATATATATAAAGGCTGGTGGAGTGAAATAATACCATTATTTGAGTGGAGAAAATATGAAAACTAATTTTTACAAAAAAATAGCAAGAAATAAATATCCTTATATTATTGCAGACATAGGCGCAAATCATAATGGTGATATGGAATTAGCAAAGAAGATGATTGATGAGTTAGCCCAGATAAAGTGTAATGCAGCAAAGTTTCAATCTTGGAATAAAAATTCTCTATTTACAAAAGGATTTTATAAAGAGAAAAGCCAGTTTATGGATGAAACATTTGGAACACTCGAGCAAATGGTAGAGAACTTTTCTATTTCAAAAGATGACCATATAGCCTTAAAAAAGTATTGCGTTTGGAAAAAGATAACTTTCTGTTCTTCGTCTTTTTCATTCACGGAAGTAGACATGTTAGACGAATTAGGTGTTCCTTTTTTTAAAATTGCATCTATGGATCTAAATAATATAAATTTTTTGAAATATATAGCCCGCAAAAGAAAACCAATCATTCTTTCTACAGGAATGGGAACTTTATCTGAAATTGACAATGCTTTAAACGCAATATTTCAAGCCGGAAATAATGAAGTAATAATCTTACATTGTATTTCTATATATCCGCCAGATGACTCAATAGTCAACTTAAAGAATATTATAATGCTTAAAGACACATTTGGGTTGCCGGTGGGATTTTCTGATCATACAATTGGAACTTCTATTCCTTTAGCTGCGATTGCGATGGGTGCTAAAGTTATTGAAAAACATTTTACTATGAATAAAAATTTGCCTGGTTGGGACCACACTGTATCTGCTAATGTAGAGGAAATGAAACTAATAATCGTGGGTGGTAGAAGAATTATAAAAGCCCAGGGTAATTACAATAGAACAGTTTCTGATGATGAGTATAAACAAAGAGCGTCGTTCCGAAGAAGTGCTGTTTCAAAAAAGGATCTAGAGAAAGGACATATATTAGCTTCAAATGATATTGATTTTAAACGACCAGGTTCTGGAATAAAACCTGATGAGTTGGATTATATTGTTGGGAGGGAAATAAAAAGAGAAATTAAAAGAGATGAAATAATCGATTGGAAGGATTTAATCTAGTCCTTTTATTCATTTCTTCTTGGATTTATCGAAATTGACAAACAAACATATTATATAAGCAAAATTGGAGCTTAAATGGGGAAAAAAATAGGTATTACAATCGAAGCCAGAATGGCCTCTACTAGACTGCCACGTAAAACATTAAAGCTATTACATGAAAAGCCCATGCTGGAAAGAATGATAGAGCGGTTAAAGAGAGTAAAATTAGCTGACACTATTGTAGTTGCCACAACAGATAGTACAGAGGATATGGCCATTGTTGATTTGGCAAGAAGCTTAGGAATCGGCTGGTATCAGGGAAGTTCAGGAGATGTTTTAGACAGAGTTTTACAAGCTGCCAAAAAATATGAGATTGATATCATTGTTGAAACTTGTGGAGATTGCCCAGTAATTGATCCCAATTTAATCGATAGAGAAATAGAGATTTTTCTGGATAAAAATGTCGATTATATCGGTTGTCATCTGGTGAAAACGTTCCCTATAGGATTGGATGCTAAACTTTTTACAACAAAAACATTGGAAGAAGTCGCAAACATAACTAATGACCCTGCAGACCGAGAAAATGTTTCTCTTTACATCTACGAGCATCCAGAAAAATATAAATTGTTAAACATTGAGGCCAAGGGAAAACAACGACGTCCCGATTTGCGGCTAGTTGTCGATCACCAGGAAGATTTTGATTTGTTAGAAATTATTTATAATGAGTTGTACGATATTAATCCAGAATTTAGTTATGATGATATTCTGGATTTATTTAAACGGCGCACTGAATTAATTGAAATAAATAGGGATATCGAAAATATTGAAGTTGCAGGAAGAGACAGATAATAATATGAATAGAAATAATAAATACAAGGCTGCTATTGTCGGATGTGGAAGAATAGCAAGCGAATTTGACGAAAATCCTCTTATGAAAAAAAGCTATGGTATATTTTCTCATGCAGGTGGTTATGCAGATAATCCTAATATTGATTTAATTGCAGCTGCTGATATTTCAGAAGAAAAGCTAAAAAGATGTGGAAAACTTTGGAATATTCCTAAACTTTATTATGATTACATAGAATTATTAAAAAATGAAGAACTCGACATTCTCAGTATTTGTACATGGAATACAACACATCTTGAAGTATTCGAAAATGCGGTGAAGAATGGAGTTAAAGCAGTCTTCTGTGAAAAACCAATTTCAAATTCTCTAAAAAATGCAGACAGAATGGTAAAAATTGCAAAAGATCATGGCATTGTATTGCAAGTCAACCATTATCGTCGATGGGATAAACTGTACCAGGATATTGGAGATTTTATAAAAGAAGGTAATTTAGGAGATATTCAACAAGTAAGTTGCTATTACTCTGCTGGTATAGCAAATACTTGTTCTCATTTGTTCGACGTTTTACGATTTTTTTTGGGGGAAGTAAACAGTGTTTGTTCATGGTACAAAAGTGGTTTTAATAATGACGATCCAAATATAGACGGTTATATGAAATTTCAGAATGGGATAACAGCTACACTTCAATCTTTTAATGTCGAACATTATACTTTATTTGAATTTGATATTTATGGTTCGAAAAGTAGATTAAGAATCCAAGATAATGGATTTAAGTTGAGTTATTGGGAAGTAAAAGAAAGCAAGAAGCATCCAGGCTATAGAGAATTATTTGAAACTTCTCCACCTTTGATAGTTACAAAAAAAATGATTATGAGAAATGCAATACAAAATATTGTAGATTGTCTATCATTAAAATCTTCACCTGCTTGTACTGGAGAGGACGGCATCAAGGCTTTAGAATTAATTTGCGCGTTCCATCTCTCGGCAAGAAAAAGTAATAAAACAGTTAATCTTCCTTTGAGAAAAAGAAATTTAACGATTAAGTCCAAGTAAGGAACATCTTAAATGACAAAATTAGCTTTACATGGTGGAAAAAAAATCAGAGAAAAGGACTTCGCTCCTCAGCAGGATTTTGGAGAAGAAGAAAATAAACTGGTATTAGAAGTGTTGGAGAGTAAAGAGCTTTCAGGTTTCTTAGCTTCCCCCGGAGAGAAATTTTTAGGTGGTAAGAAGGTAAGGGAACTTGAGGATCTGTTTAAAGAATACTACCATGTGAAACATGCCCTTGCTATCCAATCTGCAACAGCTGGTCTACATACTGCAGTGGCTGCTCTTAATGTAAATCCTGGAGATGAAATATTAGTCACTCCTTATAGTATGTGCGCTTCAGCGACTGCTGCAGTCATGCATAATGCCATTCCGATTTTTGTGGATATTGATGAAAACACTTTTAATATGAATCCGAAAAAGATTAAAAAAGCAATTTCACCTGAAACGAAAGCAATAATTGTTGTTCACCTTTTTGGCTATCCGGCAGAAATGGATGAAATCATGCAGATTGCAAGGGAATATAATCTGAAGGTTATTGAGGATGTTGCTCAAGCTCCGGGAAGTATATATAAGGGAAAGCTGATTGGAACCATTGGTGACATTGGAGTATTTAGTTTTAACCAGAATAAAACAATCTCAACTGGAGAGGGCGGTATTGTAGTCACTAATGATGACGAATTAGCCAGAAGAATAGAACTAATTAGAAATCATGGAGAAGTGGTTGTTGAACATTATCCGGTTAAAAATATTGCAGGTATTATAGGATATAATTATAGAATGACTGAATTGGAAGCTGCTGTGGGAATAGCTCAATTTAGAAAATTAGATAAGCTAAATAATTGGCGTATTGAACTTGCATCATATTTAACACAAAAGTTAGATAGATTTTATCCATTAATTACGACTCCGCATATTTCAGAATATTCTAAACATGTCTATTTTGTTTACCCTATGAAATTTAATGCTAAAAAAGCTGGGATACATCGAGATAAATTTGCTGAAGCAGTTAGAGCTGAAGGCGTACCAATTGGAGCAGGATATGTCAGGCCTATTTATTTAGAACCGATGTATCAACAATTATTGGCTTATGGAGATAATGGATTTCCATTCAAAGGCCTACATATGAAAAAAGAAATTTCTTATCCAAAAGGAACTGCGCCTGTTTGTGAAAGAATGCATTATGAAGAATTGCTCACTACGCCTATTTGTCATTACCCATTATCCAAAGAAGATATCGATGATTTTGTAGCTGCGATAGAAAAGGTTTTGCTCAATAAAAATGAGATAATTAGTTAAGCGAAATACTTAGAGAACGAAAAATTACCTCCGAAAGAACAACAAGTGGAGTATAACAATGAAAGAATTAAATGAATATATAGTAAAAGATACATCCAATATTCGCACTGCTATAAAAACAATGGATAGAGGAGGCATAGGTTTTATTGTAGTAGTTGATAAAGATGAAAAAGTCATTGGAATTGTTACAGACGGCGATTTCAGGCGGGCAATACTGAGCGAAGTACACCTTAAAGAGAACATATTACTAATAACAAATAAAGATTATAAATATTTAAGAAAAGGATATTCCCAAAATGAAGCTCTTGATTATTTTAAAGGTAATATAGTGGAATTTTTACCTGTTTTAGAAAATGGAAAATTAGTTGAAATTATTTCCAAAGATGATTTGTACAATCAATTTGATATTGAATTACAGAAAAAACAAAATTTAGATCTCCCTGTGGTTATTATGGCTGGTGGAAAAGGAAATCGACTTGACCCATTTACACGCATTTTACCTAAAGCTCTTATTCCAATTAATGAAAAACCAATTATTGAAGTAATCATGGATGAATACGCTAAATATGGAATAAATTTTTTCTACATATCAGTAAATTATAAGGAGAAAATGATTAAAGCCTATTTTGAAGATAATAGTAGTGGATTTCATATAGAGTATATCAATGAAAGCAAACCTCTTGGTACAGCCGGTGCATTAAGATATTTGATTGGAAAAATCAATACATCATTTTTTGCTTCTAACTGTGATGTAATAATAAAAGATGATTATTCTAAGATTGTAAAATTCCACCAAGAAGGCAAATTTGATTTAACGCTGGTGGGATCTATGCAGCATCAAACAATCCCTTATGGCATATGTACATTTGAGAATGGAGGATTACTAAAACGTATAGAAGAAAAACCAGAGCATGATTTCCTAGTTAATACTGGCATGTATTTATTAAATCCAGCTGTACTTAATTATATTCCAAATAATAAATATTTTGATATGACAGACCTAATAACTTTAATACAAAAAAATGGACATAAAGTCGGTGTTTATCCTGTTTCAGAAAAATCCTGGCTAGATATTGGACAATGGGAAGAATATAATTCGACTGTAAGGAAATTGGCAAAATGAAAGATTCATTATTAATGAAAGAGGTAAACGAGGTTTTTCAGGAAGTATTCGATGATCCTAAACTAATCATTACTAAGGAGACAACTGCTTCACAAATAGAGAATTGGGATTCCTTTGCTCAGATAAACCTCATAGTTTCCTTTGAAGATAAATATAATATAAAATTTGACACTAAAGAAATCAGTGCCTTAACCTGTGTAGGGGACATGATAAAACTGATTAAAAGAAAAAGAGTAGATCGATGAAATCCTATACTAAGAAAGATATTTGCTATGCGCTGGAAAGGGTAGGAGTAAAACAGGGAGATCTTGTATTCATAACTATTCGGTTATTCTCAATTGGTAAATTGGAAGGATGTGAATCAAAAAAAGAATTTAATCAAACATATTTAAATGCTATTTTTGATGTGATCGGAAAGAAAGGAACTCTAGTTGTCCCGACTTATTCGCAGCAGGTTGGGCGTTTTGGTCTACCTTATATACATGAAGAAACTCCTACTTTAGCTGGTGTCTTCCCTGAATTCATAAGGCAACATCCTGGCTCTATAAGAAGTTTTCATCCTGTTTTTTCTTTAACGGCTCTCGGCTATCACGCAAAAGAAATATGTGGAAATGTCAGCACAAATGGCTTTGGGATGGGCAGTGCTTATGACAATTTATTCAAGCACGGAGGACACTCAATCTCTATTGGGTTTGACTATGAAAGCGGGCATATTGTTACCGGAACACATTATATTGAATGCTCATATGCTGTACCTTATTATTATAACAAAATTATAAAAGTCGATGTGTATAAAGATGGTAAGCGCTGCGATAAAGTATTTACATTAAATGTACGTTATGTAGATTTCGATATTAAACACAATTTTCTTGGGTACATAGAAGCCTTGCGTAAAAAGAAGCTATTGAAATCCTACCCTATTGGGGAGAGTATATTATATTCAAGTAGGCTGGAGAAGCAACTGAATGTAGGATATGAGCTGCTTAATGAAAATGTTTATGCTTTTCTTGAACATTCTCCATCTTGGAAGGAAGGAGTTATTCCTTTTGATGGGCCAAAAGAGAGACTTAATAATCAAGAATTAAAGGAGATAAACTGGCATGGCTTTCGCCTTCAATCATGGGGGAAACTATGGAAGTAAGAATAGCCAAGTTTACATTATCGGATCTTGCAGTTGGGCAGAAGGATAAGATAGAAGTTGACGTTTCAATTGATGATATTAATAAATTTGCAGAGATATCTGGTGATTATTCGCCAATACATATGGATAGTGCCTTTGCCAAGGCACAAGGCTTTAATAGTCGTATTGCACATGGTATGTTAATTGGAGCACTTGTGTCGGGATTTATCGGGAATCGATTACCTGGTCGCTACGGTATTTTACAAAGTGTGGACATAGGATTTAGGAAACCTCTTGAGCCACCTGATACAGTGCAGATAAGTGGAGAGGTAATTAACATTTCAAAGAGCATGGGTCAAGTTGTAATTAAGATAGTAATTTCCGACAGTAAAGGCTCAAAGTTGGCTATTGCAAAGATAAAAAGTATTATTAGGGATAATTTTTTAAAAGCAAAAATGAAAAGTGAAAAATAATGTCAAAACTTAGTTTAAAAAGTGAAAAAAAAGAATCGGTTTTTAGAAAATTATATCAAATTATTGTTAAAAAACACCCCAATTATGCTCCCCAGTGGCTTAATAGCCTTAAGGAGTTTGGCAAAGACTGGGAAGAGGAAATATCGGTTAATATATCTCGGGTTTTCGGGCCAGGGTATAACGAAAGATGGGATGAAGCGCTTACAGGCTATGCTGAATTCTGTACAGAAGCTTTACGTGCACAGGTTTTTTTTGAGAAAAATGGGCACTATAAAGCATCTTCCTATTCAGAGGTAGTGAAGGAATGTTATCATGACGCTGATTACATGAAGGTGCGTTATCTCCCAGGACAATATCTTTCACATTATATATGGCCGCATCATCAGAAGATGTTGCGCCATTTTATAAAAGATTTAATACCGAAAGTTAAAAATGATGTATCTCTCTTTTACGAAGTTGGTGTTGGGTGTGGAATGTATTCACAAAGATCGCTTCAAATGATGCCAAAAGCATATGGAATCGGTTATGATATCAGTGATTATGCACTGGAATTTACATTGGATGTCGTTAAAAAACATAATCTGGAAGACCATTATGAGACTAGAAATCAGGATATACTCTCAAACCCCATTAAGAGAAAAGCTGACTTTGTTATAAGTCAAGAAGTTCTTGAACATCTTGAAGACCCACAGACCTTTATCAATGGACTTTATAATGCTACAAGACAAGGTGGATGGGGATATATCACAGCAGCAATAAACGCCGGCCACACCGATCATATCTATCTTTATCGAACTCCAAAAGAAGTAAGGGCTCAAATTGAAAAAGCAGGCTGGTTAATCTATGACGCGCAAATAGAGTCTAATTATCTGGAAAAACCTATAGAAATTAGACCAACTATTGTTGGCTATCTTACTAGAAAGTAAAAGGATAGAATGAGCTCAAGTATTTCACTGAGAATTCAAGCGATTCGCGAAAAATTTGAAAAGGGTGAAGCTGCGTCGGCATTTTCGAATATTAAAGCAATGGCCGTTACATCATTAAAAGTACTTGATTACCAAAAAATTAACAGCCTAATAGATGAATATCGAGATCTATTAATAGACTATTTAAAATGTAAGCCTTTAAAACTTGCTATACTAGGAGGTTTTACAACACAACCTATTGCAATGACACTCAGAACATTATTATTGGCTGAAGGTTGTTTAACAGATATTTACGAATCTGAATACAATTCATATAAAATGGATGTTCTAAATACTGAAAGCGGCCTTTATTCTTTTAAGCCCGATATTGTTCTATTTGCTACAGGGTCTAAGAATATTGTAACTTTTCCAGATATTGGTTCTAGCAGTGATCATGTTGAATCTGCAATAGATGCCTTTATAGAAGAATACAGAAATTTATGGTCAATAGTAGAAAATCATTCTGGAGCAGTAATTATACAACAAAATTTTGAGCTTTTAGAAGAAAATATTCTTGGGCGTTTGGAAGATAAGTACTTTTGGTCTCGTTCATGTTTTATACAAAAGATTAATGATAGATTATGGGAACTGGATGGGAAAGGGGTTTATATACTGAATGTCTATGGATTGTCAGTTAGAATAGGTGTCTATAATTGGTATGAACCGCGTTTGTATCATCACAGTAAACATGGTTTTAATCCAAACATGAGTTTCGAATATGGAAGGTTGTTTATTGGTTTATATAGAGCTATCACTGGTAAAGTAAAAAAATGTCTTGTTATTGATTTGGACAATACTGTATGGGGTGGTATTGTTGGAGATGATGGAATACACGGAATACAACTTGGAAATGTATCCTCTGAGGGAGAAGCATACACAGTGTTTTGTAATTATCTTAAGGAATTAAAAAAGAAAGGTGTGATTCTGGCGGTTAATAGTAAAAATGACAAGACCGTAGTAGAAGAAGTCTTCACAAAACATCCAGAAATGCCTTTAGAATTGGATGACTTTGCAGCTTTTTATTGTAATTGGGAAAGCAAATCTTCAAACATAGAGAAAATCATAGATGAACTAAATATCGGCGCTGATGCTGTAGTGTTTATTGATGATAATCCTGTTGAGTGTGAAGAGGTCAGGAATGTAGTACCAGAGGTAGAGGTGATAGAAATGAATGGTGACCCAGCCTACTTTATTCGGAAACTTGATCAATTGCATCTTTTTGACCAGCTTGATATAACCAATGAAGATTTCAAAAGATCAGAATCGTATATAGCTCAGCGAAAAATACGTAAAGTTCGACAGGCTTCTTTAAGCTTAGAAGACTTTCTCAATGGTCTTGAAATGGAAGGTCGAGTTTGTTATGGAACCTCAAAAGATATACCTAGAATAGAGCAAATGTTTAAAAAGACAAATCAGTTTAACCTGACTTCTCGCAAATATGATAATCGGGAAATTCTACAGTACACTGAAAATAAGGATAAATTCTGTCTGGTATGCTGGCTTAAAGATAAATACGTACAATACGGACTTGCGTCTGTAGTAGCAGGAGATATTTCTGAAGGTAACTTAGAAATAGATAATTGGGTAATGAGTTGTCGAGTGTTTTCTAGAACTTTCGAGCAATTTGTTTTTAATTGGATAACAAAATTTGCAGAATTAAGGGATTGTACAGCAATTTATAGCGATTTTATACCTACCTCTAGAAATGGTTATGTCAAGGACTTACTTCCAAATTTGGGTTTCAAAAGAAAAGATAATACGGACTTCCAACAATGGATATATGATTTATCGAATCATACTGAAGTAGAGTGTTTTATCCGGTCGGAGTCAGATGAATTATAGTAATAAATATTATAGAAAAATAGCAAGCAAATTGTAGAAAAGGTAGAAAACAGGGTAGAAATTCTATTTATTAAAAGTAATTTTCGTTTATATAGTAAATAAATGTTTCTGAATTCTTAAATCCCTCGGTTTCACTAAAGATTATTAATTTTAAATTGGAGTGAAAAAATTTGCTTTACAATTTCTGCATAAATCATCCAGTTCTTAGAGAATAATTTAGTTAAAATCAAATCATATGGGAATAATAGAGTTGCCTATTCTGACATCTAATCTATACAGCAAGGAGTAACTATGAAATATTGTAGAAAATGTGTTCAAGCCGATACAAGACCAGGAATATATTTCAATGAAGAGGATATTTGTGGTGCATGTCTATGGAAAGAGGATCTTGAGAAAAATATAGACTGGGATGGTCGCCAGAAAGAGTTAATGCAAATTGTGGATAATGCTAAGAAAAAGGCCAAAATTAATAGAAGTAATTATGAATGTGCTATTGGAGTAAGTGGCGGGAAAGATAGTACCTTTCAGGCGTTATATGCGAGGGATGTGTTGGGATCAAGAGCGCTTTTAGTTAACTCTGAGCCAGAAGGAATAACTGAGATCGGAAGACATAATATAGAAAACCTAAAGCAATTAGGTTTTGATGTTGTTTCTTTACGGCCCAATCCAAAATTAATGAAAAAATTAATGAAAAGGGATTTTTACAGACACCTTAATCCAGGGAAGATTACAGAATATTCATTGTATGCTTCAACTTATATTATAGCTGAAAAGTTTAATATCCCCTTAATAATTCAAGGAGAAAATGCAGGTCTAACGTTTGGTGATAGTAAAACAGGGCTTGGAACTGATGGTGATGCCCTTAAAGCCAATCAAGGTAATACATTAGCAAGCGGAATCCAAGAATATATAGAAGATGGTTTTGACTATAATGATCTTTATTTGTTTCATTATGATGATGAAGCATTAAGGAGGAAAGGAATAGTAGGGATTTGGCTAAATTATTATGTAAAGGAATTTTCCTTTCAGCATAATCTTAAATTTTCATTAAAGCATGGCCTAAAGATTAGACCAGTAGATATCAATTTTTATGATCTTGGAACTTACAATAGATATTCACAGTTGGATAGTTTACTGCTTGAAGTAAACCAGATGTTTAAGCATATAAAATTTGGTTTTGGACAAACGACTGATCATGCCTGTTATGATATTCGCGCAGGATTG
>Ga0307378_10002010_pt1 | contig 32001 bp, 29 predicted proteins | sample UN1MG_FD_202238 | JGI IMG/M metagenome (GOLD analysis project Ga0307378, IMG submission 202238) | Soil microbial communities from Risofladan, Vaasa, Finland - UN-1 | ecosystem: Environmental > Terrestrial > Soil > Coastal area > Acid sulfate soil | place: Finland: Risofladan, Vaasa | collected... | reverse complement strand
CTGCCCGAAACCATCGGTTCGGTGGCTTATCTCAGCCACCACGAGGAACTGATCCCGAAAATGAACGGTGGCCTGTTCCTGGAAATGCTGGGCGCCGACATCCCCCATATTTTGCAGCACAGTTTCACTCCGGAAAGCCAAATTGATAATTGCTTTGCTGCTGTCCTTGCCGATATGGATCCACCCATCCCGCGGAAATCCTACCGGGAAGTCATCAATAATGACGAACGCCAGTTCAATGCACCAGGTGTGCGGGTACCCATGCTTTCGCTTTCCCGCTGCATCCATCCTAACACAGCTCCCAACTATCCGTTTTTTGAATATCACAGCAGCATGGATACCCCGGCAATTGTCACCCAAAAGCGTCTGGAAGCCTCCAGAAATCTTGTTCTGAAAATGCTGGATGCCTGGGAAAAGAACCGTTATGTGCTCAATGAATTCAAGGGCGAAATCTTTTGTTCCGGCCAGAAAATCTGGATCGACGCTGCCGTGAATAGGGCAGGTCATCGCCGTTTGTTTGATGTCATGGAAAGGTGCGATGGAACCCGAACGACCGCGGATATTGCCGTTGAACTGCAAATACCGTTTCAGGCAGTGTGGGAAATTGTAAGTCTGTTTCTGGATCGACAGCTGGTGCGCCTCAGTCCAAAACCATCAGCTACCGCGCCTGCTAGGGACTAAAAAGCCGGAATATCTTGTTACGGAAGTAAAAAACTTCATTGAAATATCTATGAAAGTAATTTATAGCAAATGTTTTGCCGACCCATGGGTAAAGGTGGCCCAGAAACTGCAACAAGAGCATGGCTTTGAGCCTGTGTATTGGATCGGATACAATCACGACGACTCTAAAAATTTGGTTTCTAATGCCTTTAGCAATGTGATTTATCACTCGGATATCGATGCCATAAAAGGCATTTTCCCACAAGAGATCGCTGACAGATTCACACGATCCTACATAAGTATTGATTTTGTGAAAGGCAATGCATCTTATGAGTTGCAAACCATTAAAATGATGGACAGGCTGGATCTGGACAGGTATAGTTTTAACTTCATGGAACGGCAAAGGCATTTCAGAAATTATCTTAAATATTGGACCGCCTGTATCAACTATCTCAAGCCTGATCTGGTTGTAAGCGGGAATGTGCCACATGTCGTGTTTGATTATATTTTGTATTTGTTATGCAAATTTAATAATATAAAATTTGTTGCTTTTTGCTGGTCCGCGTTTTTAGGCAGGGTCATACCAATAACAGACATTTCATCCATTGGCGATATTCTCGATGAAGAATATGCCAGAATTTCAAAGTCCGGATCAGGAATAGAATTGCTTAAACAAAACCTGCCGAACGAAATAATTAAGAGTTATGAAAAAGTAAAGTTGGATTATGCATCGGCCGTTCCTGATTATATGAAGGAACAATTAATTGAACACAAAAAAAGTTCAAGCTTGCTAAAACTGGCCAAGAAATTCATCCTTGATGTGTATCGCTCTAAAGACAAGTATTTTGGCGAAGACGGGTTTCTTAAAAATGGGATGCCAACCATTTTTAAGCAGCGCAGCAAAAGCATTGAAAATAGTAACATGACCCTATTGAATTACTCGATATACAAATTAAAAACCAATGCTTATAAAAAAAAGTTGATAAATTATTACAACTCATTGGTTACAGAGCCGGACTTCAGTATTCCTTATGTCATTGTCAACTTGCACTATCAACCAGAAATGTCCACTAGTCCGGCTGGTGATATTTTTGTTGACCAGCTTTTGTGCATTGAAGTATTGGCCAAACATATTCCTGCCGGTTATTTCATTTATGTAAAGGAACACCCATCTCAGTTTTACTCGCAAACGGATGGCCACACAAGCCGGATACTGGAATTTTATGATGACCTGATAGCTTATCCCCAGGTACGTTTCCTGCCGATGGATAGTGATCCGTTTCTCCTGATTAAAAGCTCAAGGGCAGTGGCAACTGTAACCGGTACATCCGGCTGGGAAGCAATGGTGCTGGGAAAACCGGTAATTAATTTTGGCCTGTCATGGTATGAGAAATATGCAGGTGTTTTAAAAATCATTGATGAAAAATCTGCATCGAACATAGCGCAGTTCATTGAGAACTTCAAATTTGATGAGAGAGATCTTTTTGCTTACCTGAACGCTTTTAGTAACAAATCTGTTAAAGCATATGCCCATCAGGGCAATAAAGAAAAGATGCAACAAGATGAAATTGAATGTGTTTCCAATCTTGCCGAAAGTATGACGCAAATGGCTGCCAAGTGATAAAGTCAAATATTGATCTGCATGGTCTTTTGCATCTTGGCAGAATGTCAGGTGGGTATTTTGTCACTACTTTGGTCAACAACGCCATTCCCATTTTGGTATTGCCGATCCTTACCCATTACCTGGCACCTGAACAATTTGCTAATGTTGCTTTGTTCGGTTTTTGTTTGGCTTTATCCAATGCCTTAACGGGAGTTTCCATTCCAACGGTTATCACAAAACACTTTTTCGACTCTGATAAAAAACATATTGCCAAGCTAATAGGTAATTCGTTATTGATTGTTTTGGCATTTTCCATGACCACCATACTGTTTATTATTATCACATATCCATTCATCCAAAAATATTTTAACTTAAGCTTATCCTGGCTCATTTTAATTCCATTGGCATCTTTCGCATTTATTGTGTTTTCCATGGGCTTGACTGTTATGCGTAACGAAAAAAAAGGACTGCTCTTTGGAAAACACCAAATCGGAAATACTATTATCAATGTTGTCATCTCAGTGGTGCTAGTTGCTTTTTTAGTATGGGGTTGGCAGGGAAGGGTATTGGGTATTATCATTTCCTATTTTATTTCAGCGCTATTAATGTATTACTATCTAAAATCAAATGGCTATATTTCTTTTGCTATTTCAAAAAGATTAATTAAAAGTATTTTAAGCATTGTCATGCCGTTATTGCCCAATTCCTTTCAGGCGGTTATAGTTTCTCAGATTGGTATTTTCTTTATACAGTTCTATTTTTCAAAAGAACTGTTGGGGATCTATGCGGTGGGGTTCCAGGTCGCATTTGCCATCAGGCTCTTGAGCAGCACCTTGGCGTTATCATGGTCTCCATATTTGTATGAACAACTTGCTGAAACAAGTGCTATTAATCGGATGTATCTTACCCGTATGCTTTGGGCATTAATTGCAGTTATGTTTATCGGCGTGGTGTTTATTAATATTTTGTCTGGAATAATTTTAAGAATCATGGTCAGCGCGAACTATAGGGGTGCCAAGGAATTTATTCCCTGGTTTACCATCGGATATTTCTTTCAGGGACTTTTCGTTTTCTTAGGCCCCTTTTTAATCAAACATGAAAAACAAAGGTATGTCAGTATCGTTTCAGTCGTGAATATGATCCTCATGATCGTGCTGAATGTCTGCTTTGTTAATATTTTCGGTTACATGGGTATTGCCTATGCCTTCTCCATAATTTATTTTCTTACGTTTTTAGCTTTTGCCTGGAAAGCACAGCGGGTTTTCCCCTTGCCATGGTTAAGGGCATTAAAAGTATGGAATTAAACTGATATTTTGCATCGAGAACGATCACAACACCAATGATTGTTGCGCTTATGAAATACTATTTCTCATTGCGCTATTGGAATCGTGCGCCGCTGGATTCGATAAAAAGTATGCAGCTGAAAAAATTCAGAAAGGTGTTTGAACATGCGCGCAAGCATTCAAGGTTTTATCGGGAGTATTATGGAGACCATGGAGTCTTGGATTTAAAGATCAAAAGCATGGAGGATATAAAAAAGGTTCCACTAATCAACAAGGCCATCCTGAGAAAGTATTCAACCGGCGATATTATGACCCGCAACATGGATAGACATATTCACATCCACAGCACCAGCGGGTCAAGCGGAGAGCCATTCAAGATAGCGTTCAATCGCTATGAAGACTATACAGCACATGTCCGCGTCTTTTGGGCTTTGAGAAAAGCTGGTTATAAGATTACCGACAAGATTGTAATTATTTCAAGGTATAACGAAGAAGATAAATTTGAAATCGAAAAGGATTTATCCACCCTTGGTACAATTCAAGGAAAACTGAATCTTTTTAAACGTGAGATCATTTCTATTTATGAGCCGGTTGATCAAATCATTGCCAAATTGCTTAAAACAAGGGCGAGAGTTTTATGGAGTACTCCTTCTATCATGCAAATTGTTGCCAATAGACTTAAGGAAGAAGAAATCAAGCTTTCATTCCCAATAATATTCTTTACCAGTGAAGTTATTTCACCCCGGCAAAAAGAACTATTTATTTCATATTTAGGAAAAAAAATTATTAATGTATATGGAAGTATGGAATCGCCTTGTTTGGGGTTTGATATCGATTTTAAAGAAAGATTCGTCATATTTCCAAATTCAAATTTATTTGAATTTAGAGCAGCCAGTACAAATGATGCAAATGAAAATGGGTTAAGCAAGATCTTAATTACCAATTTGATGAATAAAACTATGCCATTTATCAGATTCGATTTAAATGACCTGACTGAATTAGATAATACTCCTGAATTGGGTTTTAAATATATAAAAAAAATAATTGGGCGCCAAGATGATATTTTAAAACTTAAAAATGGTAAAGAGTTTGCCCACCATCACGCCTATGAAATGTTTAAGGACTTTCATGAATGTGAAATGTATAAATTTATCCAAAAACCTGACAAAACTGTTCTATTGCAGTTAAAAATTGCCCGTGATCAGGACCAATCCTATATTGAGAAATTAGCGTATAAGAGATGGAGAAAACGTTTTGAAGAAGTTCCTTTGCAGATTGAGTTTGTGAATAATTTTGCATTAAACCCTCAAACCGGTAAGTTTAAAAATATAGAGATCGAAAAACAGTGATATGATTTCCGAAATATTTCAGAATTTGGTTGGTGTCAGACAAATTGAATTTGACCAGTATCCTTCTTTGCCTCCATTTGATCCGGACAAAAAGTATGTTGAGTATGATTTTGATTATTATTCTGAGGCCAATAGTGTTTATGATTCGGTGCGGAATATTTTAAATGATTTGCAACTCGATATGGAAAAAATTGCTACAAAGGATTGGAATCCCTTTAAAGAATTTATCAAGCCTGGAGATAAAGTTGTTATTAAACCCAATCTTGTTCTGGATGCTGATAATCAGGATGCGATTACAACCCATGCCAGTGTAATCAGGCCAATCGTAGATTATGTTTGGAAAGCTTTAAAAGGCAAGGGGATAATCATTATTTGTGATGCGCCAATGGTTGAGGCAAATTTCGAGAAAATCGTTTCAAGAAATGGTCTTCTGGAAATGGTGAAAATCCTGAATGGTAGAGGCTATGAAATTATTTTGGAAGATATCAGGGCAAGAAAAACCAACAAAGTAAACGATGTTGTTGTTGATGAAATTGTTGATCCGGAAAAAGCAAAAAATGCCGTTATTGTTGATTTAAAAACGATGAGTTTTCTTGATGAAGAAACAGTGCAGCAACACAAACTTTCATATGGAGCATACCGCAATGACCAAATTGCCATGAACCATAAAAAAGGAAAGCACCTATATCAAATATCAAGATATGTTTTAGATGCCGATGTGGTTATTTCAATCCCAAAGTTAAAAACTCATAAAAAGGCGGGAATCACCTGTTGTTTAAAAAACCTTGTTGGTATTAATGTAGATAAAAACTATTTACCTCATTTTACCTCGGGCCCCGCCAATCTTGGCGGAGATGAGTTCCCCCCCCTAGCTGTCTGGCGAATCCCGATTTTGTATTTCTATAAAGCTGCCCGGCTCCTGTTGTTGGGCCATCTACGAAAGTATACGGCAAAAATTGTTTCCCTAGGTGCGGGAGTATTGAATAAATTCAAATTCAAAATTGATAGGGAAAGCCCGATGGGAAAAGTGGATACAGCGCGAAGAGTATATCAACTTGTGACCGGTACCGATTATGGTGGGGCATGGGGTGGCAATGAAACCATATGGAGGATGATCCTGGACCTGAACAGGATATTTCTGTTTGCGGATATCATGGGGAATATTTTGTCTCAAAAACAAAGAAAAGTATTTTATGTTGTCGATGGCTTCATTTCAGGAGTGAAAGATGGTCCGTTAACGCCTCATGTTATAAAACCCGGAGTCGTTGCCGCTGGCTTCAATGCGGCAGTGGTTGACAGGGCCATATTGGAATTGGCTGGGATTGATGCCAATAAGATTCCCCTCTATCGGGAAGCAATTTCAAAAAAAACTGATTGGCTTCATGAAAACTTGAATCTGCAAATAAAATTGAATGGCAAATCTCTGGAGATGAACAATATTAAACCTGTTACAATATTACACGAACCAAAATACTGGAATTATACTAAAAATTGAAGAAAAAAATGAATGAAATGAAAATGAAAGCGAATTTTATAAGCGTCTTGATTCCTGTTTACAACAATCAGGAAATTCTTTATGAACTGCACAAACGCCTGGTTCAGGTATTGCCGCGATTGTGCAGCGAATATGAAATTGTTATGGTGGATGACGGTAGTGAGGACGATTCCTGGAAAAAGATCGAAGAACTGAAGAATCAGGACAATCATATCGTGGCCATTAAGCTGATACGCAACTTCGGCCAGCAGAACGCCATTGCCGCCGGCCTCGATCATGTTGCGGGCGATATCGTGGTGATCATGGATGCCGACCTGCAGGACCGCCCCGAAGATGTCCCCAGGCTCGTGGAAGCGCTTTTACGGGAGGATGTCTCCATGGCCATCGCCAAGTGGAAGAGCCGGCGCGACGACTGGTTCAGGAAGTCGGTGTCGCGGCTTTTCTACCGCGTGTCGCAACGGATCACCAAGATCAAACATGTGCCCAATCTCGGAGTTTTCCGGGCCATTCGCAAAGAAGTGGTCCTGGAGCTGAAAAAATACCAGGAAAAAACATCGTCGACATTGAGTCTGCTGTACTGGATCGGCATGGATTATACGGCCGTGGAACTGGAAAGGGACAGAAGATATGCCGGCAAGAGCGGCTATACCGTGAAAAAAATGTTGCGCCTGGCCCTGGACCGGATATTCTCCTTTTCCATGTTCCCGATCCGCGTAGCCATCTATACCGGGCTGACCATATCGATCCTGAGCTTTCTGCTCGGACTGGGATTGATCATCCGCAACATATATGGCGGGGTCGCCCCGGGTTGGACGTCGATCATCGTCCTGGTCCTGTTTTTCTTTGGAATCAACTTCATCTTTCTGGGAATCATCGGTGAGTACCTGGGCCGCGTATTCATGGAATCCAAGCAGCGTCCGAAATTCATCATTAAAAAAATATTGAAATAAGCTCATGGCAAAAAAAATAGCCATCCTGGGCGGCATCGGTAACGGCAGCGTGATCGCCAACGCCATTGTCGACGCCAACCAGCGCGGCCAATGCGAATGGGAGTTTGCCGGCTATTTGAACGACCGCATCGCAGCCGGCGGAAATATTGAATCCTTGCCGGTGCTGGGAAAACTTACTGATTGGCCAAAAATCGCCGACGCCGGCTGTTATTTCATCAACACAATTTACCGCATTGACGGCCAACAGCAAAGGATCGACATGTTTGAAAGCTTGCATATCCCCGATGACCGTCTGGCGACTTTTATCCATCCTTTGACATATGTGGCTCCCAATACACATTTGGGACCAGGAACCGTAGTGATGCCCAATGCAGCCATTTCAGCCGCGACAACGATTGGCAAGGGATGCCTGGTTATGGTAGGAGCAACTATATTGCATAATACCCACATCGGCAAATATTGCCATTTTGGAGCTCAATGCTGTGTTGGCGCCAACATGAACATCGCGGACGGAGTGCATATCGGCTTAAACGCCACCACCCGGGAAAATCTGACGATAGGAAAGAACTCGACCCTGGGCATGGGTTCTGTATTGACCAAAGATATGGGTGAAAAAGAGATCTGGGTCGGCAACCCGGCCAAATTCTTAAGGAATGCCGAATGAAGAAGCTGGTCATCATCGGCGCCAACAATTTCCAGTTGCCCTTGATCAGGAAAGCCAAACAGCTCGGTTTTGAAACCCATGTCTTTGCCTGGGACAAGGGCGCGGTGGGAAAAGAATTTGCCTCACATTTCTATCCGATCTCAATAATTGAGAAGGAACTGATATTAAAAACAGTTGAAAAAATCAAGCCCGACGGCGTCATCTCCATCGGTTCCGATCTGGCGACCGCCACCGTAAATTATGTTGCCGACAAATTGGCTTTGATCGGGAACTCGCTGGAATGTACCAGGGTTACCACAAATAAATACGCGATGCGTGAATGTTTGTCCCAGGGCGGATTGCCTTGTCCAAAATACACAAAATCTGCTTATATACAGGAGGTTCTGAGGGCTTGCGGTGATTTTCCATTGATAGTCAAACCGATTGATCGTTCCGGCAGCCGTGGAGTGACAAAAGTTTCCAATAATAAAGAGCTCGAACAGGCGATCGCTAGGGCTACAGCCGAATCTTTTGCTTCCGAGCATATCGTTGAACAGTTTATCTTGGGGCGGGAATACAGCGTGGAAATGATAAGCTGGAAGGGGGAGCATCATTTTCTGCAGATCACCGAAAAAGAAACAAGCGGAGAACCTTATTTTGTAGAAAAAGCCCATCATCAACCTGCCGCTCTTCCGACTTTAATGAAAGATAAAATCATTTCGATTATTGAAAAATCATTGACATGCTTGGGAGTGGAGTTCGGGGCTTCCCATTCCGAGATTTTGCTGACAGAAAATGGTGATATTTATATTGTTGAAATCGGAGCAAGAATGGGCGGAGATTACATCGGCTCTCATTTGACTGAATTATCCACGGGTTATGATTATGTAAAAGGCGTGATAGATATTTCCAGCGGAAATTTTAACGGCGTCCAAAAAAGCCATGCTATGTACTCTGGTATTTATTATGTCTTTGCCAAACCAGGAATATTAAATAAGATTACCAACTGCACAATAAAATATCCTGAGATATTATTCAGTGAAGTGTATTTCCGAATAGGTGGGAGAATCAGGGAACTAAAAGAAAGCAACGACCGGGTAGCTTGCTATATTTACCAGTCTGCTGCAGGCAAATTTAAACACAATGATGAAATAATCATCCTTGAATAAATCATCAAACATGAGCCCATTCAAAACAAAACCTAAAAAAATGGAAGTGAATAAAGTCCCGCATATTTCTGTTGTTTCTCCGGTTTATGGATGCAAAAACTGCCTATATGAACTATATTCCCGTTTAAAGGAAACACTTGAAAAAATAACCATTGACTTTGAAATCATCTTGGTAAACGATGCCAGTCCAGATAATGCCTGGGAAACTATTGTCGAGCTTGCCGGAAAGGACAATAGGGTCAAGGGCATAAACCTTTCCCGCAACTTTGGCCAGCATTATGCCATTACCGCCGGCCTTGACCATTGCCGGGGCGAATGGGTGGTGGTGATGGATTGTGATCTGCAGGATCAGCCCGAAGAAATTACGAAATTGTACAACAAAGCAATGGAAGGGTTCCAGATTGTATACGGGCAAAGGATTCGTCGCAAAGACAAGTGGCTGAAACGAACCTATTCTAAAATATTCTATGCCATTTTGGGATATTTTACAAATACAAAACAGGATCCCAGCATCGGCAATTTCGGTATATATAATAAAAATGTAATTGATTCCATTCTCGCCATGAACGATTATCACCGCTATTTCCCAACCATGGTCAGATGGGTGGGTTTTAAGCATACAAAAATTAGTGTTTCCCATGCGGAGAGAGCAGGAGGGAGATCTGCTTATTCCTTAAGAAAGTTGATTAATATGGGAATGGATATCATTGTTTCATTTTCGGATAAACCATTAAAACTTATGGTGAAAATTGGCTTTGTAATAGCCAGCATCTCATTTTTATTCGCGATTTACAATTTGTTGTTGTTTTTAAATCATCAGATCAAGGTCCTCGGCTATACTTCCTTGATTGTCTCTATTTGGTTTTTTTCAGGCCTGATTATAATGGTATTGGGTGTCGTCGGCCTTTATATCGGCAAAACCTTTGACAAAGTCAAAGGCCGGCCGGCTTATTTAATCATGAAAAAAACTTTTGCGGATGAAAAAAAACACGATTGAACCATTGGCTTGGGACTCGAATTTTTTCGGATATCCGATTGCTAGGATTGACCTCGATCAAAATGGAGGCGAAGAACTTGATCGCCTGTTCAAACAATTGGTATTCGCTGAAATTCGCTTGGCCTATTTTTTTGTACCGCCTGTCGAAAAAAAAATGAACGAATACATTATTAAAAAGGGTGGGGTATTGGTTGATGAAAAAACAGTGTTCCTGAAACAAACGGAAAAACATACCGGATTTTCAAATCAGATCAATGAATCGCGAAACGTTGAGATTAATGAAAGATTAATAAAGTTGTCTTTACAGGCAGGGACTTACTCGCGGTTTCGCACTGATAAAAATTTTGTTAAAAATGAATACGAAAGATTATATATTGAATGGATCACAAGATCTGTGAACAAGGAGATTTCATTTAAAACCTTGGAGGCGATTAAAGGCTCTGAGATAGTTGGGATCACAACCTTGGACGATAAAAAAAATTATGCACATATTGGCCTGGTGGCGGTTGATGAAAAATACCGAGGCCAGGGCATAGGGCATGATTTAATCCGCAGCGCGGATACCATTGCCTTTACCATGGGATTCAAGGAGATTGATGTTGTTACCCAACTACAAAACAAAGGCGCATGCAGGCTTTATGAAAAATGCAATTTTCGTATTGATCGCATCACCAATGTTTATCATTACTGGCACTGAAAAATGCAAACCTCATTTAACAAGCTTCACACTTTAAGGGCCAAATTGCCTGCCATGTTAAGCAAAGCATTGAACAACAATATATTTCTTATTATGATCAGTTGCGTTCTGTTTTTGCTGATCGCGATACCAATACTTACTGACAGTCGTCCAATCATGGCTGATGAATCCTGGTATTCCAATCCTGCCTACAATTTCTCACAAGGAAACGGGCTCATCAATACAAACGTGGGCTCCGGCGGCAATCTGAATTTCGCATTCCCCATTATCCAGGGAATCCTTTTCACACTTTTTGGCTATTCCATTTTCATGGCCCGGTTTGCATCTGTATTGGCGGGTCTTTTTTCAATATTAGTTCTATTCAAATTGCTGAAACACTTAAAAGTGCCCAATAGAGCGATTATTTTCAGTCTATTTGCATTGATCGCCATACCTGTTTACCATTCTGTTTTTCGTTATGCCAGGCCCGAATCCTGGGCCATTCTGTTCGTATTGCTTTCTCTGTTCTTTTTTATTAAACACATGCAAACTTTATCCAATAAATGTATTTTACTGGCAGGAATATTTTGTGGCTTGGGCTTTTTGACTCACCCATTTACTTTGAGTGTCTCGTTCGCAATCGGTCTTATTTTAATTATTCAATTTGTAAAGAAAAAAAGAATAATACCACTTGTTGCTTTTTCAATTCCTCTTATTGTTTCTTATGCGATATTTCATCTTAATTCCATTTATTTGATCGGATATACCAAACCATATAGGGGGTTTGGGAGGATTAATACACTTGATACGCATTATTGGGATCGCATTGGTTTGAACTTAAAAGTCATTTTTAATTCCTACATTATGGATAAAAACATTATTTTTTTTGCGCCCTTGGTTTTGCTTTTACTGATAGGTTTGTTTAGTATGAAGAAAAATCGCTTGGCTTTTCAATCATCCTTGCTGGGGTGTCTTGTTTTTTGCATATCATTGGTTTTTTTCTCCAGTGGTGGTTTCGAAATGATAATGTATTATGTATTTATTTTCTCAATACTGAATATTGCCTTCCTGGTGAATACTTTAACAAGCAAGTCCATTCTCGTTGCCATTTCCGCTTATTTAATGCTTATGCTTTCTGCAAATATCTTTTATAACCTGAAAAAGTATGACCCGGTAAATTCTTCACTTGAAAACGAGCTGCAAATAATTATCCCAAAAAATGCAAAAGTAATGGGGCCAACTGAATTTTGGATGTTTGTGCCGAAAACACAGTTCAAGTCCACCGGGTTTAGATGGAGAGGTAAATTTGATATTAAGCAGTTGCCTTCAAAAATTGACTACTTCTTGATGTTTTCAAAGGATAAAAGTAATATCCATAAAAAATATTTTGACATTGCCTGCGCGATCATGGAATATCCAGGTTCCAAGCTTGTATACGCAAGCGATTCGAAAAATTACGGAAAAATTGAACTGTATTCAATAAAGGACCAAAATGATCCCATTCAATAAACCCTGGCTGACCGGCAAAGAACTGGATTACATCAAAGATGCCGTGACCGCCGGAAAAATCTCCGGCAACGGTTCCTTTACCCAGAAATGCCATGGGCTCTTTCAGCAAAGATACGGTTTCAAAAAGTGCCTGCTCACCACGTCCTGCACCGACGCCCTGGAAATGGCGGCCATTCTGTTGAATATCCGGCCGGGTGATGAAGTGATCATGCCCAGCTACACGTTTGTGTCCACCGCCAATGCGTTTGTACTTAGGGGCGCGAAAATAGTCTTTGCCGACAGCCGTCCCGATCATCCAGGGATCGACGAAAAGCGAATCGAAGAATTGATAACCTCCAGAACAAAAGCCATTGTTCCGGTGCACTATGCCGGCGTGGCCTGCGACATGGATCATATCATGGCCATAGCGGCCCGCCATGGCCTTTTTGTCGTGGAGGATGCCGCCCAGGCCATTGATAGTTATTATACTGGCAAAGATGGGATTAAAAGACCACTCGGCAGTATCGGCCATCTGGCCGCATTTTCTTTCCATGAAACCAAAAATATTCAATGCGGCGAAGGAGGTATGCTGGTGGTCAATGACGAGCAATTCGCAGGCAGGGCAGAGATCATCTGGGAGAAGGGGACCAATCGCGCCGCATTCTGGAGAGGGGAAGTCAATAAATATGGTTGGGTGGATGTCGGCTCATCTTTCTTACCCTCGGAAATCATGGCCGCCTTTTTATGGGCGCAGTTGGAACGCCTGGGCGACATTCAAAAAAGGAGAAAGGAAATCTGGAAAATCTATTGGGATGGGGTGAAAGATTGGGCCGAAGCGGCTCATTTTCAACTGCCGTTTATCCCGGATTTTGCCAGCAACAACGTCCATCTGTTTTACCTGGTTTGCCAGCACCTCGACCAGCGCACGAAACTGATTGACAAATTCAAATTGAACGATATTCTCGCTGTTTTTCATTACCTCAGCTTGCATAGAAGCCCGTTTTATCAAAATAAGCACGATGGCAGGGAGCTGCCGGAATCTGACCGGTACTCGGATTGCCTGTTGAGATTGCCGTTTTTCCATGAGCTCACGGAAAAAGACATGCGTTTTATTATCCAAATAGTAAAATCATCAATAGCCAATTAAAATAGATTAGACACAGATTACTCATGTTTAACAAAAATGTGTTGAATCCTTTTCTCGACATAGCTAAAACCAATAGCGATCACTTTGCCTTCTGCATCGCTGATAAATTATATACCTATCGTGATCTCGTCAAGCATATTTCCAAAATCCGGCAGGCCCTTCAATTATCCAACCCTAAAAGTAAAAATATTGGCCTGGTAGCCAATGATGACATTGAAACGTATGCTGCCATATTTGCGATTTGGTTGGAAGGACTTGCCTATGTGCCCATTCACCCCCAACAACCTGTTGAAAGGAGTGTTGAAATAATTTCACAGGCAAACATTGATTTAGTCATTGATTCAAGTGAAAATAAATTGTTTGCAACCGTGCCGACAATCGAAAGTGCGCGGTTAAAATTCGTTGAACTTGTTTTGGATCCCAAACCGACTGCCGACGATGCTCTTGCCTACATACTTTTCACATCCGGCACTACGGGCAAACCCAAAGGTGTTCCGATATTGAGAAGCAGCCTTGGCGCTTTCATGAAGTCTTTTTTCATGGTTGGCTTCGAGATCAATCATTCTGATCGCTGCCTTCAATGTTTTGACTTGACATTCGACGTGTCGGTCCAATCATTTTTAGCTCCGCTGGTGAAAGGTGCTTGCGTCTACACCATACCCCATGACCAGATCAAATACAGCTATGTGTATGGCTTGTTGGTAGACCACAAATTGACTTTTGGCGTCATGGCGCCTTCCATGTTGCGGTACTTGCGGCCATATTTTGATGAACTGCATATTCCAAACATGCGCTATTGCATTCTTACCGCTGAAGCTTCCCCCGTGGATTTATTGGAAGAATGGTCTAAGTGTATTCCCAATTCGGAAATATATGATTTCTATGGGCCCACCGAAGCCACCATCTATTGCACCTATTACCAGTTTCACAAGAATGGCAAAAATAAACATCTAAATGGAATGTTGTCAATCGGAAGAGCCATAAATGGAATAACGGCCATTATTTCTGATGAGCAGGGAAAAATCCTGGGAGCAAATCAGAAAGGAGAACTATGCATAGCTGGCGCTCAATTGACGCCGGGTTATTGGAATCATCCCGAAAAAACAGCGGAATCATTTTTGGAAATTGAGTGCGGTGGGCATGCTGCCAGGTTTTATAAAACCGGGGACTCCTGCTGTTTTGACAAGGATGGGGATATTTTATTGGCCGGGCGGCTGGATTACCAGGTGAAAATTCAAGGCTACCGGATTGAACTTGGCGAGATTGAATATCATGCCCGTGAATGCCTGCAAGGTCAAAACGCAATCGCCATTGCGTTCGAAAACAAAACGGGAAATTCAGAGATCGCCTTGTTCGTTGAAGGTGAATCGGCCGATACGGGCATTTTACTGGAGTATCTGCAATCCAAGCTGCCTTACTACATGATTCCGACAAAAATACTTTGTATCGATAAATTTCCTCTGAATGCGAACGGAAAAAATGACCGTACCCGGTTGAAACAATTGATAGCACTATGACCTCGAAGGATTTTATCATAAGAAATGCCACCCGCGATGATGTTCCGTTTTTAGTCGATACGATTATCGAGGCAGAAAAAAGCGGAACAGATAAATTGTCCTATTCGACGGTTTTTGACTTGTCAGAAATGGAATCGAGAACATATATTGCGAAGATGTTGCTGGAAGAAGTCGATGGGTGTGAGTTGTCAATATCGAGCTTTTTGATTGCCGAAAAGAATGGTTGCATTGCCGCTGCATCTGCTGCTTGGATTGAAGGAATAGATGGGATCCCGTCGACAGTATTAAAAGGAAATTTGTTGAATTCGATTCTTCCTAAAAAGTGTTTTGAAAAGGCATTGGCGATGAACCTTATTCTCAGAGACCTGCACATCGAATATATTGCCGATACCATCCAGTTGGGATTGGTTTACGTTAAATCTGATTTTAGGGGTTTGAATTTAGTCAGCATGCTGATTGATGAGCATGTCTGTCAACTCCAGAAGCAGGCACCCACCATTGATGCCATGTATGTCCAAGTTTTCGGCAACAACCTCCCGGCCATCAAAGCGTATGAAAAAGTTAACTTTAAAGTTGTAATGAGCAAAGAATCTTCAAACGAAGAAATCCTGCGTTATTTGCCTTCAAATAAGAAGATAGTCATGAAAAAGAAATTATTCACTGAGTAAGGAAACTGGAACATGGAAAGAAAAGAAGTAATGGATCAATTGACTACAATTTTTAGAAAGGTCTTTAGCAACGATTCATTGGTGCTGAAAGATGAATTGACTGCGAATGACGTGGATCAATGGGATTCCTTGTCGCACATGATTCTTATCACGGAGATAGAAAAAGATTTCTCAATTAAGTTCAAATTAAAGGAATTGAACAAAATGAGAAATGTGGGTAATATGATTGAAATGATTATTTCAAAAATATAAAACATATGGTTTTTACGTCCTTCAATTTTTTGCTGTTTTTCCCCGGACTAATCGCGGTGTACTTTCTAACACCAATCCGGTTTAGATGGCCCGTACTGCTTATTGCCAGCTATTTTTTTTATATTAATATTAAACCGGTATTTGCATTGCTTTTAGTTTATATCTCATTGGTCACATACCTTCTGACGCGATTGATGGAAAAAACTGAAGTTGAGTCAAAGAGAAAGACTTGCCTGCTTATTAATATCACATTGATTTTATTGCCGCTGATTTTCTTCAAGTATTTCAGCGTGATTAACAATTATTTGATAAATTTTCTAGCGATCCGCGACCTGAGATGGCCGTTGCCTGAAATCAAGCTATTTCTTCCGATCGGTATCTCTTTCTATACCTTTACGACGATTGGCTATATCGTGGACGTATACAATGAGGAAATTGAAGTTGAGAAAAACATAGGAATTCTGGCACTATTCGTTTCATTTTTTCCCCTGATATTGTCAGGACCGATCGAACGGGCAAAAAACATGCTGCCTCAGTTAAAGGCATTAAATAAATTTGATTACCACATGGTCGTGCAGGGATTGAAATTAATGCTTTGGGGATACTTTATGAAACTTGTCGTGGCGGACAGGATCGGAATATATGTCGATGCCATTTACAATCATATCGGGCAACACAATGGAAAAACGTTGCTTTTCGCCTCGGTCTTATATCCATTTCAGGTATATGCCGATCTGGGGGGTTATTCACTGATCGCCATCGGCACGGCAAGAATATTGGGTATCCAGGTGATGCAAAATTTCAAGCGGCCTTTTTTTGCGACATCCATGTCCGAGTTTTGGCGAAGATGGCATATTTCGCTGATTTCATGGCTGACTGATTATATCTACACCCCCCTATCTTTTGCCTTTAGAAAATTCAAAGTTTGGGGAATTGTAATTGCGTTGATGATCACTTTCTTTATCAGCGGCATTTGGCATGGAGCCGCTTTGACTTTTGTCGTATGGGGTATCATGCAAGGCGTATTTTTGAGTGCTGAGGCATTAACGAACAAGAGAAAAGCGCTGTTTGAAAAGAAACATCAATTAAATCAGAAAGCGTGGTACATTTTTCTGGGCATATGTTTTACGTTCATTTTGTTTGCCGCTTCGCAGATTTTCGGCAGGGCGGAAAGCTTGAATAGTGCGCTGCAGGTATATCGCAGAATATTTACAATCCCAGGGGCATTGTTTATTGGTTCACCGGCATACTTGATTTATAGCTTCTTCGGTTTAGTGATGTTACTTTTTAAAGATTTTAGCGACGAATTTATGCCCTCACGATTTTTACTTTTTGAAAGCAAACACAAATTCATTCGCGTGCTGGCCTACAGTTCGATTATTATTCTCATTCTTTTGATTGGCGTGTTTGACGGAGGCCAATTTATTTATTTTCAATTTTAACGGCATCATGATTAAAAAATTAATTCTCAATATCAGTATTGTAGCTGTTGTCGTATTTGTTCTTGATTTTGCGATAGGCAGAACGCTGCGCTATTTTTATTTTAAGGAAACCTCGGGGCAACACTTTCGCACCACTTGTTCCATGGAGACGACAGAAGCCGATTTACTGGTTTTCGGCTCCTCGAGAGCCAACCATCATTATGTTCCCGAGATTTTTGAAGATTCATTGAAAACGACTTTTTATAATGCGGGAAGGGATGGCAATGGGATCTTATTTCAAACGGCAGTTCTAAAATCCGTTTTAACCCGTTATTTTCCTAAAGTAATCATTTTAGATGCGGGGGGGTTCAATAAAGAAAAAGATAATTATGATAGATTGTCTTCTTTATTGCCGTATTATCGGACCCATAAGGAAATAAGAAGTATTATCGAATTAAAAAGCCCATTTGAAAAAATCAAACTGCTATCACAAATCTATCCGTTCAATTCTCAAATTATTGCTATCGCAACCGGGAATTTAGATTTCTTTGCACGAAGCAAACCTGATAATAAAGGCTATGTTGCCTTGCATGGGGAATGGCCGGCTGAAATCAGTTATAATGATGCCTATTCCGCGTATGAAGTGGATGCCAATAAAATATTTGCTTTACGGGAATTTATAAATATTGCCAAAAAGTCAGGGGCAAAAATATTTGTGATTTATTCGCCAGTTTTTTTGAAATTCAAAAAGAATCTAGATATTGAAGTAGGGAATGATGTATGCTCTTTTGAAAATGTTCCTTATTGGGACTTTTCAAGAGACACACAATTTCTTAGCAACAGGCACTTATTTCAGGATAGATCACATTTAAACCACAAAGGCGCAACAATATTTTCAAAACTAATAGTTACAAAAATTAAGCAGGGAATATTGGTGAATTAAACCCCACTATGAGATAGATTTGGCTTAACTGTCGCATTGCGACAGTTTGAATTGTATCTATTTGTATTTGGTGATGGTCGATTGATAAATGAAGATATTATTAAGGAGCAACTAAAAGAAACAATGCAACAAATGAAGTTAACAGTAATCCTTCCTGCCTTCAACGAAGAAAATGGTATTGAAGAAACCGTGACAAAATTGAAACAAGCAATTGTAGGCAAAGGTTGGAAAATACTTGTTGTTAATGATGGGTCTAGCGATAATACTGGCACTTTCGCAAAAACTATTCAAGGGATTAGCGTCATAGATCACCCCTACAATAAGGGATATGGCGCATCATTAAAAACAGGAATAAGATTGGCAAAAACTGATTATGTTGCCTTTTTTGATGCAGATGGACAGCACCAGCCGGAAGACTTGATCATGCTTTCTGAGGGGATGGAAAATTATGAAATGTTGGTTGGAATGAGAAGTAAAAATTCTCATCAGGATTGGTTGCGTAAACCTGGGAAATGGTTACTCTCAAAAGTTGCAAACTATCTATGCGGAAAAAAAATACCTGATTTGAACTCCGGATTGCGCGTGATACGAAGGGATGTTATAACAAGCATGCTTCACCTTTTCCCGGATGGATTCTCCTTTTCAACCACATCAACCATTGCTTTTATAAACATGGGGTTTAATGTTGGCTATATGAATATAACTGTAAAAAAGCGGATTGGTAAAAGTACTGTCAAACAAATTAAACATGGCCCAACTGTTATTTTACTTATGATCAGGCTTATCGTTCTATTCAATCCCCTTAAAGTATTTTTGCCCTTTGGCATAGCCCTTTTTATATTGGGAACTATTTATGAGGTCGTTTTTGGAATAGTACTAATATTGCCTGAACATATTAAACTTATTCCAGGAGCTTTTTTCATGATTTTAACTAGTATTTTGATTTTCTTCTTTGGATTGGTTGTTGATCAGATTAGCGAGTTAAGAAAACATATTGAAATAAAAAACATCAATGACTGAAAAAACCAAAATAAAATTCATGATAGAATAAGTAATACTCCTGTCTGGAGTAATATGTAACCCGCATGGAAACAAAATGCTGAATCGATCCAAAGTCAAATTAATTTCCAATATAATTATTGTCATATCGTTGCTATTTGTGCTGGTTTATCTGCAGCGCAGCAATCTCCTTGTTCCGTTAAAAATTGTAAATCCTCAATATTTAGTTTTAAGTCTAATATTATTATTCGCAGGTTTTATTTTGGATGTTGTGTCCATCAAAATATTTTTAAAACTTAATAATGTGAAATTATCATTATTGGAAGCAATTGTTTTGACCGGCAAATATACTTTGGCGAAATATATTCCGGGAAAAATCGGTGTGGTCATGGGAAAAGCCTCATACATTATTGGAAAATCCAATGTTAGCAATTACAGATCGCTCGAAATGGTTACTGTGTATCATATTTTATTTCTTCTATCGGCGGCAATATTATCAGTAATTACATCATACAATTTTTTAAACAGGCAATCTGAAAACCTAATTATTGTAGTAATCCTTTTAATAGTGCTTTTATTCGTGTTTTCTTTAAAGAAAACCCAACTAGTGATAAGAAGTTTAATGAAAAAAATATTTAAAAAAGACTTTAATGAAGTTTATCCGCAAAGAGCCATTATACTTGTTTTAGTCGGGGCTATGTTTTGTTGGCTTTTATGGGTTATTGGGTTTTGGTTTTTGGGCATGAGTGCTGGAGTAAATATATCCATCAATGCAGCTTTACTTTTTCCTTTGGCGACGATCGTAGGAGTTATTGCTGTTTTTGCTCCTGGAGGAGTTGGTATAAAAGAAAGTGTCATTTCGGCGGGGCTGATATTCTTTGGAATCAATAAAACCGATGCAATCAGTTTAAGTGTTTATTCCAGGCTTTGGTTCTTGTTCGGCGAGATTATTTTCTTTTTATTGGCCATATTGACCCCCGGAATATCTAATAAAAACCGGCATGAAGATTTGCTATAGGTTTTATTCGGGAATCCATTCGACAAAAAAATGATTTCTTTTAACTATTTGCTAAAATAGTGATCATCATGAGCAACCAACCAAAAAAAGCAAAATTGAAAAAAATGATTCCAGTCATTTTGGCAGTAATTTTGGTCATCACCTGCATTCTTTTGAATATGGTAATGTCAAAGCGGTATTATTCAGAAAAAACGGGCCAACTTATTGGCGATCAAGCGCTGTATCATTCAATAGCATTGGGGATATTAAATAGTCATAGTTATTATTTATCGGGGAATCAAAAAGTCGATATCGGGCAAGCGGTATCTCCATTTTATCCGGCATTGGTGGCCGTTGCTTACTATATTGGAGGAGTTAATGTAAAAAATCCATATATTCTTAATGTGTTTTTTAATTGCCTGACTATTATTTTAATATTTCTTACCATCAAATTAATTACACAGAAGAATTTAACATCTTTTTTATTCAGTTTTATTTTTATTTTCTACTACCCATTATGGAGTATGAATTTTTCAATCATGATGGAAGTTACGACCATATTCTGTCTTTCATTGACGATATATTTGTTCACTAAATATTATTATGATAAAAAAATAAAATATTTGTATTTTTCTACAGCGGCATTTTCTATCCTCTGCTTGATTAATAATCGTTTTACAGTTTTATTGATTGTGTTTATTGCTTTTTTGCTATTTTTTGTTTTATTAAATAAGAATAGTCTTTTTAAAGTTTTTATCATGCCTGTTCTGATAGTAATATTAATTATTTCACCATGGTTTATCAGGCAATATATTGTTTATGATCAATTCATTGTTTTTACTCCATTATGGCACAATGTCCTGGCCGAGAAAATAGGATTCATTGAACGGATTAATATTCCTTCAGGTGCCGACGATAAGGTTTCCGGGAAACCATTGCAGTATGAAGAATATATCATGGATTTGCAAAGTTATAATACCGCGGATATCCAACAAAAGCGCATTTCTGCATTTACTTCAGAAAAGTACAATGAATTAGTAAATAAATCCAATGATCATGAAAACATCTACATGGCCAGATTAATAAAATATTTTACCCTCTATTACCGGGATTTCCAATTCGTTGGCCCCAGCGACTACCGATTGGTGGCTCCATCCTCCCTGCCGTACAAACTGGTTCAAATATTTATTTTGCTTCCATTATTTTTACTTGCATTGCCGGCCATTTTCATGGCATTGAAAAACAGGGCATTGATTGTTTTGCTGATGATCGCCCTGTTCTTCTCCCATGTGTTATTGCATGTTCTAATCCATTATATTGACCGTTATCGATTGACCATACTTCCAGTTTTAGTGCTGATCGCCGCTTATGGTTTTGCGGAAGTTTTCAAAGCGCTGCAGAAGTCTTTTTTGCTAAAATTTAAAAATAGATTTGAATCGGGAGTCAATAAAAATATTGCAAGTAAACAAAGGATGTGAAGCCATGAAAGTGATTATTTTATGCGGCGGAATGGGGTCCAGACTTGGCTCCGTTGCCGATCTCATTCCCAAGCCGATGATTGAGGTGGGCGGCAAGCCGATCCTCTGGCACATCATGAAGATCTATTCCCATCACGGTTTCAGGGAGTTTGTCATCTGTTTGGGGTACAAGGGCCAGGTCATCAAGGACTATTTCTATCGATTCAACCATTTCAACAGCGATTTCACCGTCAACCTGAAATCCGGGGAGCTGCACTTTGAAAACTGTCCATACGAGGATTGGCAGGTCACTTTAGCCGACACCGGTATGGATACCCTAAAAGGCGGCCGCATCAAGAGTATTGAAAAATACATCGATTCCGATATCAATATGTTGACCTATGGAGACGGGGTGGCGGATATAGATATCAAGGCACTGGTTGATTTCCATAAGTCCCATGGCAAGATTATAACCGTCAGCGGAGTAAAGCCGCCGTCGATGTTCGGCGAGATCATCGAGAAAGAAGGCAGAGTCGTTTCCTTTGAAGAGAAGCCCCAAACCAGCAAGGGATTGATTTCCGGCGGCTTCATGGTTTTCAATAAAAAATTATTTGATTACCTGACGCCGGATAAGGATTGTGATTTTGAATTCGGTCCTCTTGAAAAGTTGGCCCAGGAAGGCCAGGTGATGACATATAAACACGAAGGTTTCTGGGAATGCGCTGATACCGTACGCGATGTGGAGCATTTAAACAAACTATGGACAGCTGGCAAGGCGGCTTGGAAGGTGTGGGCATCGTGTTGAAAGATACTTTTAAAATTTTCTCGAAAAAAACGGTTTTGGTCACCGGCCATACCGGGTTCAAAGGTTCCTGGCTTTCGTTATGGCTGCAGGAACTTGGCGCGAAAGTGATAGGTTACGCTTTGGATCCCAAGAATGAAAATGACAATTTTATCCGTGCGAAAATAGGAAAAGATTTAACTGATTATCGTGGTGATATCCGTGATTATGACAAACTGATTTCTGTCTTTGCCAAGCATGATCCCGAAATAGTGTTTCACTTGGCCGCCCAGACCATTGTCCGCGAAGGCTACCGAGAGCCAAAGGAAACCTTTGATGTCAATATCGGCGGCACTGTCAATGTTTTGGAAGCATGCCGATTGACCCCCTCCATTAAATCCTTGGTTAATGTTACCAGTGACAAATGCTATGAAAATAAAGGCAAGGGCGCTCCTTACAAGGAAAGCGATAGACTGGGTGGTTTTGATCCTTATAGTGCCAGCAAGGCTTGTGCCGAACTGGTTTCCTCGGCTTATGGACATTCATTTTTCCCAATAGCAAAGAATGGAAGAACGATGCTCGGCATGGCCACTGTGCGCGCCGGCAACGTCATCGGCGGCGGCGACTGGTCCAAGGACCGGATCATTCCTGATTGCATCCGTTCCCTGGGCTCGCAGCAACCAATAAAAATCAGGAACCCGCAGCACACTCGCCCCTGGCAATTCGTCCTCGAACCCCTTGCCGGCTACCTGCTGTTAGCGGCCTACATCTATAAAAAACCTGAAAAATATTCCGGTGCCTGGAATTTTGGTCCCGCCTTAGAAGCATCAGTTCCGGTCAGTGTTTTAGTTGATAAAATAATTAAAACTTACGGCAGGGGTTCCTGGCTTGCCGAAGACAATACTGTTCAACCCATGGAATCGCATTTATTGGCGCTGGACGCCTCTAAAGCAATAAAAAACCTCAATTGGCGGCCGGCTCTGAGCCTGGACGAGGCAGTCAAGGCGACCGTGGATTGGTACAAATTCAGTGAATTAAATCGAGACCTGCATGATTTTTCGCTGCGGCAGATCGCGGACTATTTGGCAAAAGCGGATAAATTTTATGGAAATCATTGAAAACAAACAGTTTCCCGGAGTTTTTGAAATCAGGCTGACGCCGCGCCGGGATGAACGCGGGTTTTTCATGCGTGTCTACGACGAGGATATTTTCAAAAGAAAAGGTCTGCACCGGGGATGGATTCAGGAGAACCATTCGCGTAGCGAGAAAAAGGGGGTGGTCCGCGGCCTGCATTTTCAACTCCCCCCTTTTGCCGAGACCAAATTGATCCGCTGTGTTCGCGGCATTGTGCACGATGTTTTTGTGGATTTGCGTAAAGATTCTCCTTCGTTCGGAAAATGGGGGAGTATGGAACTGGCCGAGGAAAAGCATAATATGGTTTACATTCCCCGCGGTTTCGCCCACGGTTTTTGTACACTTACCGAAGAGTCGGAAGTGGTGTACAAGGTCGACAACCCATATGCACCTGAGGCCGAATGCGGATTGATATGGAATGACCGTGATTTAGCCATTTCTTGGCCGGTTGCCCAGCCGATAATTTCTGAAAAGGATAGCAAGAATTTTACTTGGAGAGACTTTGTCATGAAGCATAAATACATTGATCCAAAGGAACTGTAATGAATATCCGCTTGTTTAAACCTTCGCTTGGCCCTGAAGAACTGGAAAACATCCAGGATGCGTTTGACCGCGGCTGGATCGGTTTGGGTCCGAAGGTGACCGAATTCGAGCAACAGTGGGCTGAATTCATCGGCTGCAAAGTCGCGATTGGCCTTAATTCTGCAACGGCAGCCCTGCACCTGGCCTTGCGCTGTTTCGGTTTTCCTGAGGGGAAAAAAGTCCTGGTCCCCTCACTGACTTTTTCGGCCACAGCGTCGGCCATTTTGTACAATCGCCTGATCCCGGTTTTTATTGACTCCGATCCGGTCACCCTGGGGATGAGTTTGGAAGACATGGAAAAAAAATACGACAGGGACTGCGTGGCGGTCATGCCGGTCCATTATTGCGGCCACCCCGTGCACATGGAAAAACTGATGCCCTGGGCCCGGCAAAAGGGCTTGAAGGTCATCGAGGATTGCGCCCACACGGCGGGAGGGGAATACCTGGGGAAGAAGCTCGGCACCTGGGGCGATATCGGCTGCTTCAGTTTCGAGGAAAAGAAGTGCCTGACCACGGGCGACGGCGGCATGATCTGCTCCGATGATCCCGAGCTGCTCAAGGACGTCAAGGCCATGCGCTGGGTGGGCATCGACAAGGACAACTGGAAAACCGCCCAGCAATACGTCACGGCCAATCGCGACGCCATGCACTGGTTTTACGAGATCAACGTCCTGGGCTGGAAGTACAACATGAACGACCTGGCCGCGTCCATCGGCCTGGCCCAATTAAAAAAACTGCCGGCCATGAACAAGCGCAGATCTGAATTCATTTCACAGTATATGAACGGGCTCAAGGATATTCCCGGGATCAGCCCCTTATTACCCTACGAGCCTGACCAATACATTTATCAGATGTTCGGTGTTAGGGCTGATCACCGTGATGATTTGATGATATTCCTAAAATCCCAGAGTATCGCCACCGGTTGTCATTATATACCTCTGTCCATTCAGCCTCTGTTTAAACCCTGGGGAGAGAATTGTCCTTATATTGAAAAAGAATTCAATTGTTTTATTACCTTGCCCTTGCATGCGGATTTAAGCAAAGAGGAGATATGTTTTGTTGTCGATACAATAAAAAAGTTCAGATGAAAGGATAAATCTTAAAATCGAAATTAAATTAATGGAGTCAAAATAAATGGAAGAACATTCTTTAGTGGATCTCAACTATTATGAGTTGTTTGGTGTTTCCACCATCCTATTCAGAGAATTAAACATTGAAAAAGCATTGGACCATCTAAAAGCGACCGGATTCAAATGGATCGATCTGACAGTTGTGCCAAACTTTTGTCCCCATTATGACTTTAAAGCAACCGATCAAAATGATGATAAAAAACTGGCTGATCTTATTAAAAGTTATGAATTCAAAATCTCCAGCCTTAATATATTTCCTGGCTATTACAACCTGCATGAACCGACAAATGTTGATAAGATATTAATCCGTGCTGCTCAGCTTGCTAGGGAGTTAAACACAAAAATTCTTACTATTCCTTCGGGAGCGAGAGTCGATCCTGAAAAATGGATGAGTTCTGTAAGCAAAATTTCAAAAAATATAAAAAGGATTGCAAAGATTTTATTTGATGATTATGGAATAAATCTATCAATTGAAACTCCGCACCAAAAAACGTTAACAGAGTCTCTTGATGAAAGTATTCGATTTCATGAGGCCTTGAATTCTCAAATCATTAAATGCACATTCGATTCCAGCCATATTGCTGCACAAGGATTATCTGATATATCAAAAAGTTTAAAAGAAATCGGGATTGATAGAATCGATCATATTCATTTAAGGGATGCCCGGAAAAAGGATATATCTTACACCCCTGGAAAAGGGGATATTGATTTTATAAGTTTCTTTCGCGAATTAAAAAGTTGTGATTATAAAGGTAAACTAATATTTGAACTTGAATATCATGATTATTCCGTCAAGAAAAAATTGAATGAATTGCAATTCGCATTTAATTATTCAAAAAAGATATATGCAAATGGCAAAATGCCTTTAAAATTCAAAATCAAAACGAATCCAGTATATTTATTTTTAGAAGGCTTCCTGTATGACCCGATTTCAGAAATCAAGAGACATGAGCGTTTTTTTCTTTTTATAAGGAAATTTAAAAAAATAATTTTCGGTCTGATGCCCGAAAAGGTTTTTGTAGGAAGATGGGTAAAAATGTATCGGTTTAATAAGAATAAGTGTGTAGTCCATAAACCGGGTTCGGTTATAGTAACAAATAAACCTTCAAAAATATTGAAAATCGGCATTGTAGGCCTTGGCTATGCAGGTGCGAAAATGCATGCCGGCGGCTATGAGCGATTAAATAATTGCAAAATTGTTGGGGGTTTTGATATTGATCAGCAAAAAAGAGAGTTATTCGCAAAACGATATAAATGCAATGTGTTTTCTTCACTTAAAGAAATGATCTCGAAGGAGAAACCGGATATTGTGTCTATTTGTACCAGAGAATGGTTGCATTATGATGCCGCAATGTATTGCCTAAAAAATGAAGTGGATGTTTTTTGCGAAAAAATCATGGCCACAAGAATAGTAGATGCAGACACCATGGTAAAAACAGCAAAAGAACATAACAGAATTCTTGCTGTTAATTATAATTACCGCTTTATTCCCGCAATCCAGAAAATTAAAGAAGTCATCGAGTTTCAAACGCTTGGCAAAATGGCATACTTTGTCATTAATGTGCATGCCTTCAGTTACGCCCATGCATTGGATTTGCTTACTTATTTTGGAGGTAAAATAAAATCTGTTTCTGCAAATAACCAAAATGATCAATCAAAAAGGATTTTCGCCGGTACCGACTGGTCCAATTATGACGAAGATATTCAATATATTCCATCCACTTCTACCAATGTAATGGTTGAATTCATAAATGGTTCAAAAGGGATCATCAATTCAAGTATACATTATCCGTTGTATAGTTATATCATGTCAATCGAAGCAGTTTTTGAAGAAGGTATTGTAAATTTCAGCGGCATGAATATGTTCAATATTAAAGGGAAACTAAGTTGGTTTAGTAATAGGCCAATTAAAGCAGTGAACATGAACTACCATAAAGATATGTACGCAAAGGGTTATGAACTGTCGTTTTATGATTCAGTTGAGTCCTTTATTAAAAATTATTTGGTTGGTAAAAATCCAGAAACAGATGGTTTTCAAGGACTTTTTAATATGAGATTAGAAAAATTAATTTTCGAATCCTCAATAAATCAATCCAAAGTAAAGTTATAATTATGAGTGTTAGACTGGTAAAAATTAAAATTGAAGATATTGACCAAATATTTAAAAAAGAAATTGACCAATTTATTATTCGCAATGAAGGACTGGTTTTCCATGAAACCATGTTTAATGAAATATTATCTGAATTTATTAAAAGTCACTTGTACTATTATTTCATTTACAAAAGTAACATTTTAATGGCCTTATGCCCTTTTCATAAACGCAAAAGGGGGCTTCTTTCAGAATATGATTCAGGACTATTAAACTTCGAAATACCTTATGGAGGTTGGGTACATCTTAAGGATTTAAAAATAGATTTACTCTTGTCGTTAATAAAGCCAGTTTTTTTGGAAAAATATAATTATTTTACAAATATTGATATTGATAATACATTTGCAAATATTCAAGCTTTGAAATATTGGACAGCAATCATTAATTTACAAAAAAAAATCGAAGATATTTGGAAAAACACCTTGGATTCACAAAGAAGAAACAAGATAAGAAAAGCTCAGAAAAATAACATACTGATATCTCAGCATGGAATTGAAGCAATAGATAAATTTTATAGTCTATTGAAGGATATGAATAAAAAAACTGGTATGATTTCGAAAAATAAAGAATTTTATAAAAAAATATTAAAAAAATACTCACCCAATAAAGCTAGTATTTTTCTTGCAACTCACAACAATGAAGTGCTGGCAGGTGTATTTCTTTTTGGTAATAAAAATGTAATGCATTATTGGCAGGGAGCTAGTGTTTTAAATTCCGGAAATTTCGGTCAAGGTGAATTATTGCAATGGGAAGCGATAAAATGGTGTGTCCAAAATGAAATGAAATACTATGATTTATGTTATTTATTTAGTCAAAAGCAATTGGATGAAAAAGCCGAAAAACAACTTAGAATAGCACAGTTTAAACTTGGTTTTGCAAAAGAATTGGTACCATTTTATTATTATACGAAAAAAACTTTTTCCTTTCGAGTTATTAACAGGATTCAAAATGTACTCTTTAATCAAAAAAATTAAAAAAAAAGGGTTTATGCATTACTTTAAATGTTTATTACAATTGTTGCATAAATTTATACTTCCCAGATGGCAAAGATTATTTGTTTTTGAATCACTGTTAGGTGACATTATTCCAAATGAACATAATAATTATATTGAGGTTAAAATACTCCGGGAAATGGATGATAAGCTGTTATTGTTTGCAAATCGACGTGGTTCTTGGTACCCTACCCAGGCAAAAGACCTTTTTTCAAAAGGAAATATATGTTTCGTCGCCGTGATTGACGGAAAAATTGCCAGTTGTTTGTGGACCTCTTTCAATGAAGCTTATTTAACTGATATTGAATATACAATAAAAACGCCTCCAGATGTGGTTTGTCTGATCGATGGATATACACTTGAAGAATACAGAGGCAAAGGACTTTATAAGATTCTTTGGAGCGACTGTCTGAATTACCTTGTCAATACTAATAAATGCACAAAAATTTATGGGTTCGTCAATAATAAAAATAAAAGAAGTCTAAAAGTTCATGATAAACTTGATTTGAACAAGATTATTTTTGATATTACTTTGCTAAAAATATTTGGAATACGAATTCATCTCAAAAAAAAGATCTCGTAATGGTTTTAATTGGCGTTAAAATTTTAAATGGAGTGCAGTAGGTGTTTGAAAAGATTTCCAACCGTATACGCAATTTGACAAATTATTACGATTTTAATTAAAATAGGAAAAACGAATGAACATTTCAATTGGCACCGAGGTATCTGTTAAAAAGGCATTCACTCAAGAAGAGGTAAACTCATATACTAGAACTTCAGGAGACAGCAATCCCATTCATTATGATCCAGAATATGCAAAAAAGACGCCCTTCAATAAACCCATTGTACCTGGGCTGCAAGTGGCAAGTCTTTTTGGCGGGCTGCTTGGATCCAAGCTTCCGGGAAAAGGTACCATCCATATTGGCCAGACATTGCAATTTTTAAAACCTGTTTATATGAATGAAGAAGTTGAAGCAACCATTAAGATAATTTCAATACGATCCGATAAACCTGTAATTACTTTTCAAGTCACTTGCAGCAAAGAGAATGGCGAAATTGCCATTACTGGTGAAGCCGTGGTTATTTATAAAAGAGAATACTTTAAATAAAATGAAAAACATGAATCCGTTTTGCTCAGAGGAACATGAATTAATAAAAACGTCTATCAGGCGATTTGCTGAGACAAGAATATAACAAATTGTAATTAAATTAGATGAAGAAGAGGCATTTTCAGTAGAATTGACCTGCGAAATGGGTAAATTGGGCTTTTTTGGAATGACAGTACCTGAACGATACGGAGGAAATGGGCCTTGGTTTGGCCCATGGGGCTTATGAAATGGCAATGAAACTTGAACTAGCCAGAAATACCCTCTATGAAGCTTGCTGGCTCAAAGATCATGATCAGCCTTTTTCATACGAAGGTACGATCTCTAAACTTTACTGCTCCAAAATAGCCAGGGAAATTGCCGATGAAGCCGTTCAGATACATGCTGGATACGGATTGATGAAAGAGTATCATATTGAACGATTTTATCGTGACCAACGGCTTCTGCAAATAAGGGAAGGTACCTCTGAGATCCAAAAACTAATTATTTCAAGAAAAATTGGGGGTTGATTTATCCTTGAATCTTATTACCTGGTCGGCGATGTGCCTAAAAATAAATTAAGGATATCCAAAAGCATTGAATGAAAAATATTTGTTCAAAATAAAGCATTCGAGTATTGGTTGTTAACAATACTCAAATAATTTATCTATGCTAACCCAAAAACTCGCATTAAGTTATTTTTCAAGGATGGTCCTGCAGTTCGTGCAAATGATCACAAGCTTTATTGTTGCCCGGATTGTTGGCCCTGATGTCTTGGGAATTCTGGCATACGGTCTCGCATTTGTAAGCATGTTTAAATTCATTACTGATATGGGCACAGGCACGGCATATATAAAATTATATACATCTGGTTATGATAAAAAAAAATGTTTGGGAACCTATGTGAGAATTCGTGTTGCATTGATGGTGGTTTTTACAGTAGTTGTATTTTTTAGCTATTTTGGCAAAAGAGGATATAACTTTAATTTTCATACCTTTTCAACTCAAGATTATGTGGTGGTAATTTATCTTTTAATAAACATAATGGGACTACTTTATACAACTTTTACGGCGACCTGGATAGCCCGAACAGAGCAAGCCAAAACAGATATCCCGCAAATGGCCCAGACGTTGTTATATCAGATATTTCGATTGGTCTTGGCTTTGTTGGGTTTTAAGGCGATTGCCATTGCGACTTCTAGCCTTGCTGCGATGATTTTCGTTGCTCCGCTATATTTTTATCTTGGCAGAGATTTGAAAATCGGATCTTTTGATAAAACAATAGCATTAAAAATGATAAAGATTTCTTTGCCTGTAATTCTGATTATTGTTTTCCAGACTTTTTTTTATTCCACTGATAAAGTCCTGTTGAAGCATTTTTCAAGTATAAAGGAAGTGGGCTATTATTCGGTAGCATTCACTTTTGCCTCTTTTATTAAAGCCATAGAAGCATCAGCAGGCTTGCTGTTTTTTCCTTTTTTCTCAAAAGCCATAACTAATAACAATTTTGATCTTATCAATAATTCCATTCACATGTTCGAAAAATTCACTTTTGCTTTTATTCTGCCGCTTGTATTAGTCATTTCAATTATGGCAGATAAAATAATTCTTCTTACGTATGGCAAGGGATTTCTTCCTTCTGCGGATATTTTAAGGGTAATTCTGCCTACATTTTTTGTTTCTTTGGCTATTTTGCCCTATGGAAATATCCTGGCTGGAAAAGGCTTCTTCTATATAGGCGCATTTTTCTGGGGAACTTCTTTTTTATTTTTTGGAGTTTTTGCATACTTATTTGTTGGCCAGGGTATGGTAACTCAGAAAGGGCAGGGGATGGCATTCTCCCTTTTGCTTGGAACAATTGTGCTGGCCGGTTTTTATTTTTATTATTACAAAAAGAAACTGCCGGAACTAAAAATATTACCAGCAAAAAAGGGACTGGCATTTTCCATTGCTTTTTCGATCCTCATGTATTTTCCCTATCAGTACTGGGTAAAGAATGCTGGTATTGCAGTTAACATGTTTTACATTGTTGTTTTTTTTGGTTTATATTTGTCTACTGGCTATATATTGAAAATTGTTAGTAAAACTGAATATGCTTTAATCGCAAATATTATTAATTTTAAAAAAATGAAAAATTATATAACTAATGAAGTGAGTAACAAAAAAGATAATAGTTAGGGCAAAAATGATCCGATTTTTTAAACAATTCAAATTATTTTTCCAATTAATAGTATTGATTGTTCTAAGCGCGATTTTAGTTTATTATATTCCGATTGAATTTAACAGGCTGTTATTTTTGCTATTTTTTATTCCTATATGGAAATCCAAAAACGATTTCATTTGGTTCGCGTTTGTAATGGTTTTACTTGACTCTCCAGGCGGATTATTTTCCGGGGGAGGTGTTAATGACCCTTACAGGTTGCCTGTTTATACT
>Ga0307378_10002009_pt1 | contig 32005 bp, 34 predicted proteins | sample UN1MG_FD_202238 | JGI IMG/M metagenome (GOLD analysis project Ga0307378, IMG submission 202238) | Soil microbial communities from Risofladan, Vaasa, Finland - UN-1 | ecosystem: Environmental > Terrestrial > Soil > Coastal area > Acid sulfate soil | place: Finland: Risofladan, Vaasa | collected... | reverse complement strand
CCTTATCATAAGGTAATTGAAAAAATCCATAATTGAAAAGTAATGGGATATATTCATATATATTTTTATTTTTAAACTGTTTTTTAAGGATCCTGACTGTAGGTATATAAACACGAATAGAGCCGAAGCCTCTATCGAGAAGGTCGTCTTCGACTCTATGTATATGGTCTCTACTTATATAAGCAACCACCCAGACATGATCATATTTATACGGGGACATTCCTTATTACCCTCCTCCCCAATTTATGAAAAATTCTATAATCTGTCTCGACAAGATCCACTGAATTTATAATCGTGAATTGATAAGATTCTTTCTCTGTTTCTTTGTGATAATGTATAATTCCAAATTTATTAATCCAAGGTTGGATTCCATTAAGCCATAATAAAAAGAAATTCGTGGGCATGACCACGAAGTGCATTCCAGCTTTCATACCATTCCTTCGCATGAATAATAGTGGGGTCTTATTAACTTGTTTGGCATCCCCCACCGCTTGATCCCAGAATAGTAAAATCTTATTACTCTTTTTTCCTATGGTATCATCGATAAGGTGTAATAAATCCAACTCCTCATGAAATTTACATTCTATCGAAAATGCAAACCTATGTCCATGCTTATCATCTATACAACAAATATCACCAGAGGTATACTGTTTCTTCCAATGTAAACCCCCCGATTGGGGTGTTCTTGCGAATTCATAACCACTCCAATCTTGCATTAATTTGGATACATTTCGTTCATTTCTACTCCCTTTAGCTTTTGAATTTACCATGGCCCTAAGGTGTTTAATTAATAATAGTACTTTTAATACTAAAAGTTTAACCTATACTAGTAATCCCATCTCTATAATCAATCAAAATTATATTTGCATTGGTAGGGTTAAACTCAGCCCGATGGGTAACTAAATATAGACATTTAGTCTGGGCTTTATCCTGAATTAGATCGGTCATTATTTCTATATTATCTTTATCAAGTCCTTCAAATACTTCATCCATAACAAGTAACATACACTCCTTTGTATCAGAAACTACATCGTGAATAGCAAATGCAGTAGCTATATCCACCCTTTGTTGTTGGCCCCCAGAAAGGTCCTCATAAGGAACTGGTTCTCCCCAATGAAAGACATAAGTATCCAGATTCTTATGTGCAGATTGCATATCCATTACGAAAGCTACCTGAAAATCAATGAATTTGGTATAAAATTCCAATCTATCATTAATCTCATCCAACATGCCATTAAATATAAATGCCTTCAACCCCGCATTAGAAAGTGGGTCATTAATCAACCATTCATTATCTTTTACGTCCCTTCTTATTCTTTTTACTTCAGTCGCCTCAATCTTTTCTAAAGCCTGTAACCCTGATAGCTCTATGCCAAGTTTTTCTATATTATTTTCAAGCTTCTTTTCCTTGATTTTATTTATATTATCCTTATGCCCTTGTATCTTATTATTAAGATCGGATATAGCTTGTAATACCCCCTCTAGTCTTTCAATTTCTTTATTACAAAGAGTAATACTTTCATTGTTCTTAGATGCACTAGAAATCTCCCCATCTAGCTCTTTAATTTGCCCCTTAATAGTACTTATTGATGTAGTATATTCTTCGTAAGCTTTTTGCTTAATCTTCACTTCAGCGGATAAATCATCTACTTGCTTATTCCAATCTTCCTCAGTAAAAGGTTTCCCACATTTTGAACAACGGTCAGGTAAGTTCTCTATCTCAAACTCCAAATTACCTATTTCCTTTTGAACCTTTTCTACATCTTCCGATTCTCTATCCCTTTTACCCTCCAATTTGGTAAGCTCCTTCTCCTTCTTAACAATTTCCTCATTATTCCAAGCATCCTTCTGAAATGATTCCAATTCAAGTTTATATTTATGTAAATGGAGATCAGCTTCATCATTATTATCAATCAACTTAGTTCGCTCTACCTTGATGGGGGTTATTAATAATCTTATCTCTTTAACATCCTTATCCTTATCCGCTTCAAAGTTATCCACCATTTTCTGTTCAGCACCAATCTCGGCTTGTTTACCCTTAAGCTTTTCTTCAGTTATTTCCCATTTACCTAAAGCTTTGGATTCTTCTGCCCGAAATTTCGATAATTTCTCTTCCGCAAGTTTTTTTGCTTTGGGAATATAAAGTACTTCAAAGGCTTCATCAAATACCTTCTTTTTGTTTGGGCCTGTCTCCGAAATAATCCTTTTAAGTTTTTGCCCAAATATGATACTGTTCTTAAAAAGTTCATAACTGTATCCGATTATTTTTTCTATCTTTTTTTGTATATCCTTCTTATCACTATCCCATGGTTCATCATTATCATTAATATAAAGTAATAAAGAATTTTTAAGCTTAGGGAAATCTTTATACCTTATAATTTTAATTTCCTCTAATCCCACATACACTATTTGCTCGACTCGAGTACCGCGATAGCTCGAAGGACGAACATGTTTCCATGGCTCGACCGCACCAGTTAGGGTTTGCCCAAATAGACACCAAACAAGAGCATTGATAAATTTAGTCTTACCATACCCATTAGGGGCTTGAATAATATTCAATCCCTCTATACCCCAATCAAATTCTTCATTGACGATTGAAGCAAAGCCCTCGACTTGCATTTTTCCAAATCTAATCATCTTATATGTTCTATTATTTAGTTAAATACCTATAATTATACGCTTATCTTCTGGTATTAAATTTATGGTATCTTCCATTGTCGGCTTCGGTTTTTCTCCAAGAAATTCCTTAATCATATTATCTCTAAATGCAAATTCATGAGTCCACACCGAGCGCCCTAATACATGACTAATCGCTTCATGAAATTTATCAAATGGAACACAAAGTAAATTTTGAAAAAGCTGAAATTCCGCAATCTGTTCTAATGTCATGTCCTTCCATATTTCGGATTCATACATTTTTATCGCCTGTTCTTTTGTTAATTGTTTCATCTGATTATGTATTTATCATTGAGGTAATAAACTCATCCATAATCCCCATTCCTTCCTCTATGATATTTAGAGGGCCTGATATAAGGATAAATGATCTTACACCATTTAATTCTTTAATTAAAACACCTGTAGCTTCATCTATTTTATCTCTGGTACCAGCATATTGTGACATACGGACCGGAAAATCAATACCAAGTTCAATTTCTCCTTCATCTGTATTTATAACAATTGATTTAACTTTCATTACTCTTCTGTTTGATTTAAAATATCGATTAAAGCTTTTATTTTCCTTGGGCTCGTAATCCCTGTTTCCTCTGCATAACGACGAGCCATAGTTTCCTTTGACATCTTTGGACTAAATTCCGCCTCAGACCCCTTTTTCAATTTTCTTGGTTTCGGGATTTCTATCCAAAAATCGTTTGTATTCTCATGTTCTTCTCCCTCATTGTAATACCTAAACTCTGGAGATTTATAAGGAATAAATTTAACTGAGAAATCATCATATATCTCCACATACCCCATTTGACAACCCGAATCAGATTTGCGTTGTTGATTAGGGGCTCCAACCATTATTATATTGTTTTCGACCGCAGTATGCTTATGGATATGACCTGCTAGAACTAAATCAAAAGCCTTAAATAGCACGGGGAGTTGTCGTGGTAAATTTTGGGGTTCTAGCTCATATCCACTCGGATCAGGCGCCCCATAAAGCGCTGTGTGTAGGAGGAGAACTTTCTTACCCGGTTCTTCTGATATCCAATCAATAGTTTTAACCAAACCAACATTCCTTTTTATATAGGGAATCCCATAAAGTGTGAAATCATTAAATTTATGATAACCATTATCAATATTTATAAATATATCTGGAAAGGCAAAACACATAGCCCCCCACAAAGAAACACCCTGATCTAAATCATGGTTACCAGATATCCCATAAATTTTTACATTATAATTATCTCTAACAGTAGCCATCATAGTCATAAACTCAAACAAAGTCTTTGTTGAAAGCCCCTTGGGAGTATGAAATAAATCCCCAATATGAAAGATGGGGATATTTTTTTCATCGGCTATATTAAATAACTTAGCCAAAAAATTAGTAGTAACCTGAGTGCGCTCAAATGTTTCATTAAATGATTTCCAGTCATGGTAATGCAAATCCCCTGTTGCTAATCCGATAAGTTTTTTATCCATTGATCTACGAGTTCTGTCCTTGTTTCAAAATCCCACATATTTAATTCCAAAAGAGGACATAATGCCATCCTTGAATCTAATATCCACCTCATTGTATTATCCACCATTTCATGGTATACTCTGTTCAAAATCCTTTTCCCATTATCTTCAAAATCAATGTCTAGATTCCATCTAAGAAATATTAACCCATTAACTTCTCTCATAGCTATTTGACATTCATTAAGAAAAATTTCCAAGTTCCCTTGAGTAATCCCATGTCCCATCTGAAGAAGGATATAAGTAATATTATCAACATAACTCCTATCTGTTACATAATTAGAAAGACTATCTAACTTAGCTCTCCTATTAGTTAAGATGTCAAGTTGATATATAAACCCCATACTAGGATCACTTAAGCATTTCCTTAAAGCTTCTTTATGACTATTGAACCCGTACTTTGGCCATAGCTGGCTTGCAGAAGTTGTAACATAAGGTAATTCATATAACTCAGAGATGTGTTTAGCCAATGTTGTCTTACCGGTACCGCTCGCACCACAGATCATGATTTTCTTATCCATCACTTAAGTTTTTAAAGGTATTTAAAAATTGGGGTTTTAAAAATGAATTAATTTCATAGGTACCACAAATGTATTTCAATAATTTCAGGTTAAATTTTGCATCAGGATTAATATACGGGATCGCTACCTTCATCAGAAATTTTCGATAAAAATATTTGAGGTCTATAAGTTTCTTATTTCTCTTCCAGATCTCCTTGAGCTTTTCTTTGTCAATTTTCCCATACTTTTTCTCAGATTCCAAAAAAGCCTTGACTCCCCCAAACGTATTAATAATTTGTAAAGCCCGTACAGGACCCACACCAAGATAACCGGAAATATGATCAGACTTATCCCCAGTAAGAGCCAGATAATCAACACAATTGGCTGCGCTATAGCCCACAATTTTTTTAAGATTAAGATCATCATACATTTTATTTTTACTCACATTAAAAACAGATACCGCCCCATGTAACCCAGTAACTGGTGGCATTATGAGTTGGTTAAAATCTTTATCAGCTGATACAATTACTATCTCCCATTCCCTCTGAGAATATTTTCGTGCAATCATAGCAATAAGGTCATCGGCTTCCATCCCCTTCTGATGAACAACTCTTAGACCAAGTGCCATAAATATTTTCTTACCTTCATCCTTCATCCTATGAAAATCCTCTGCATCAAAGCCCAACTTCTTATCCCTAGCTTTGTATGAGGGTAAGAGACCTGTTCTAAAAGTACTCCTACCCCCATCAAAAACTACGACAACTTCATCCGGTCCTAGTCGACGAATTAAACTCTCTGCTATATATGGCATACCATATATCACAGAAGTTTTAACACCGTCTAATGTCCTTAAATTCATAAATTTATACAAAGCTCGGTAAGCAAGATGATTACCATCAAATATAACTAACCTTTTAAACATCCTCTTCTTCGGTTTTTCTAGGAGCTTTAATTGTTACTGGATATCTATTAATATTATTATTGTTAAGCCTATTAATTTTACCCTGAGTTACTGACAAAGTATTAACTTTGGTTCGTCTCAATAGTTTTCTTCTCAACAAATCATCAGCTTCTAATAACTCTTGAAAATTATCTTTACTAGTAGCAAGCTTTTCATCCTTGAAATAGAAATTACTGCCCCTTCTCTTAACGACTCCTGTCTTTACCAATAGCTCGACGAGATTAGTGTATCGCTCGAACCCCACTCTTCCGTACTCAGCATTAAAATATATCTCAGTAGTAAAAGTAGGACGAGGTGGTGCAACCTTATTCTTCTTCATCCTAACTGATACCTCATTGCCTAACCAGATTTTCCTTTCCTTAAGTCCCTGAGTTATTTGTTTTTTCTGAAAAAAGGCAAGTCTCTGATGGGCAAAGAATTTCATAGCATTCCCAGCTGGGGTAGTATCCGGATCTTCGAATTTAGTTGCACCTACCTTTGATCTAAGTTGGTTAATAAATATAAGAGTTATGCCTAAATCTGAAAATAACTGGTTCCTTATCCTTAGGTATTTATAAAAGGCCTTAGCTCGATTCCCCATCTCTGCTTTAGCATCTGTTTGTTGTGAATTTATATTTTCTTCACAATCAAGAGCAGCAACTGAATCAGTTACGATTAAGATAGGTTCATTATTTTTTAACTTCGATCTCCAAGTTACTGCCATGTCTGCAGCCCAGTCTGATATCCTTTCAATCGAGGTTTCATTATAAATGATTATCTTATTTAGATCTAATCCGTTTTGTTCTGCCCAACAAGGGTCAAAGGATTGTTCTGCATCATTCCAAAAAACCATACCCCCAAGATATTGAGTAGAGTAAGCATAGTCCATAGCCACCAAAGTATTATGTGAAATAAAACCATTTGATATATAAGAATGAGAAGGGCTAACTTCAATGTCCTTAGTTGGTTGGTTTTCTAATTCAATCGAAACAATAGGGTCATAAAAATATTGACTTTGTGTATAGTCATATAATACCTTATCAAAATCCCCTTTATTTTGTGTATATTTTAAAAGGGTATAAAGATTTTTTAAAGGAATAGATCCAGAAATTTTATATTTTTTAGTTCCCTTATTATATAACCAATATCTTAACTGTGAGCCCAAATATTTATTAGGGGCTATTAAATTTTTATAAAAGTTTTCTAATCTAGGAAATAAATAATCAGGTAGTTTTACTATATCATAACTAGAATACTCTTTAATACTTTCAAACATGGGTTTAGTATTCCTTCTACGACTTTGTGATAATATCTTAAATTTATAATTTAACCTAAACCCAATCATATCCTTAAATTTCATAGCTTGATATCCTCGAAGAGTTAACCGATTAGTAATACTTTTATTCTTTTTACCTGTATTTTTATTTACCCAACTAGTTTTCTTTATAGTAATATTACTAACTATTCCAAAATTTAATAACATCATTTGAATATCTTGGATTAACTCTTTTGATACAGAAGTTACACTGACCTGTGGTGATTTTTTAGAAGAATTACCATCAGTATCAAAATACCCCTGTATAAATGCAATTTGGGTTTCTTTTGGAGAAGTAAGTATTAATTTAGGGACTCTTTTATTATGGGAATTATTTATTAATTCGGGGAAATGTTTTAACCAATTTCCTAATTCTTTTCCACTTCTTTGTAAATTATAGTTACCTTTTCTTAATTGTATTTCCGCTTGGGATTGAATAACCCCTTGATGATTTTGGGTTTCTACTTTAAACCTTTTTAAATATTGTATTAAAAATTCTAATAAAGATAAACACTTTTTCTCAGCAGTCATCGAAATATGGTCTATAGTTATATTGCCATCACCACATAATAGTCCTAAAGCATACCCCATATCTTTATCTAAAGGATAACCTTTAATATATTTTAATTTCCCAAAAACATTCATACCATAAGCTATTGGTATATTATCCCCGATTTTTAAATTTCTAATATAATGCCATTCCCAATTACCATCTAGATCCCGTAGTTTAATTTTATGATTACTATAACCCCCAACAAATTCAAACCCAGCTTTGGTAGTAATTTTTACTGTTTTAATAGTACCAGTATCAATTATCCCAGTGATTTTACCAATACCCAATTCTGTAGAAATTTTAGATAATTGAGTTAAATTACCCATTTCTATAATCCCCATATCAGGTAAAAATAATCGTGTATTTAAACCACAACATTTACCAGAACTTTCCCCCCCAAATATCTCACAGATTTTCCCATAAGGAACCCCACCACCCGTAGTATAATTCAGATAAATACTACGAGAAGGTATCCAGAGGGCATCCTCTGGCATTACAGAAATCTCACTAGCTAACCCAGACCCCCGATATTTCTTAGCCATCTGAGCATCAGTTAATACAATCCCAGCCTTTGGTTTTTTCTTTTTAACTATCATTAGGAATCAAGATCTGATTTCTTTTTCTTAATTATTTTCTTCTTGATTATTTTCTTACCCCTACCAGCATCTGGTTCATCCTCAGGATCCAAACCAAGATACTGATTGATATACTCTTTGGTTTTTTCATAGCTGGGCATAATCTTACGGACCTCTTCATCCAAGTTATAGACCCCAGTAAATCCCTTAGGCGTAGGGGTATTCTTGCAAGGAGTTACAGAATATTCTGTATCCATTTTACCTGACCCAGTACGGGTAATCTTAATATCATACCCATCTTTTGGATCTGTCATATCTCCCCATTCACTCTCATCCAGGTATTTTTCCAAGATTTCCTGATAAACTCCTGATGAAAGTAGGATAAATTTAGGACTCAGGTTTTCATCAATCTCCCCACCCTTCTCACTTTTATAAAATACACAGAATGCCAGATATCTATTACGAGGCGAGAATTTACTTGCCAATTCTCTTTCATCATCCTCATCTGAGTTTTTTAACTCTTCATAAGCCTCGTTAATTCCACAGGGTTCCCCATAAGTATCAGGAGATATTACCCCCTTAATATCTGACCCCAAATAGAATTGAGTTACCTCCTTAATAAACTCCTCTTCCTCACCCATATTCAGGATACGAACCCGAACTGTAGTGTCTGCCTTCTGAAAATAGATGGCTCCCTGCTGACTCCTAGCCTTCAGTTCTTCCTTCTTTTTCTTTAGCCTTTCTTTTAATGTTTCTTTTGCCATAGTTAATTTGTTTCTAATGTTAATAAAAAATCATCTCTTATCTTTATTGTTATAGTTAATTCGTCTTCCTGATATTGGCACTGAGCGTTTGGATTAGGTCTTTTCTTTGTTCGAATGACTTTACACAGGCATCAATTACACCCCAGTCTTCCTCTGCCTGGTGATAATACCTAATAGCTAAGTGGTAATTAGGACTCTTAGTTGCCATCTCCTTAGCACTTTCCTTTGGATATAACCTATTTGTGTCTGAATCTATTTGTGATTTAGCTTTCATATATGCACGAGCATAAGCTTTCTCCATCTCCATTTTTTTATCCTTACTAATACGGAATAGTTTCTTGTGTAGCATAGCCAGAAAAGCATAAGATGAAGGTTGTTCTTGTATCTCCCTATTAATTCTATTCTCATCTACTACAAGTTCCTCAAACAGATTAAACTCAAAAGTCTCATTTCCATAAGTAATCTTAATATCCATTAATGAAGAGGAGCTTGCATATTTTCTAAGCTTTCTCATAAAATTCCTTTAATATATAATAGTACATCAGGCAACCCATACTAGATAGTTTTCTTGTGGATTATATCCATGTAATTCACCCCAATTTTTACCGATTTCAAACTCTACTTTCATTTCAATTCCTTTAATTTCAAAATTAAACCAAAGTTTAGTTTCGGGATTCCTACATATCTGATAAAGCTTCGGAATCGCTTGATGTATATCTTGTGGGTTTATATAATAAAGTAAAGAATCATGAACTGTACCTACTTGTTCAAGTGATGAAGGTAATATTCCTCTACGAATATGTTCTCGTATAAGTACAGAACTAAATAAAGTAAAATCTGAAGCACCACCTTGGGTAGGTGCATTTACTGATTGCCGGAACGCTTCAGCTTTTTTCCCCCAATTATTTGAATCAACATTAGGTAATCTTCTCTTTCTCCCAAAAAGATTATAAACAAACCCATATTTTTTTACAAATCTATGTTGGTTATCTATATACTTTCTAACTTTAGGAAAATCATCAAACCAATCATTTAAAAATTCCTCAGCCTCATTCACAGTTGTAAATATACCTTCTTTAGTAAGGGCTTCAGCTAATCCCTTAGCACTTTGTTCATAAACTATTCCAAAATTCGTAGTCTTAGCTTTTTTTCTTCTTTTTTTCCATTCAATATATTCTGAATGGTCTTCATTGTCCAGAATAACTTTTACCTTATCATAATCTGTGTTAAATTTTTTACAAGCAACAGCCAAATGAATATCTTTACCTTCTTTAAACCACTGTATCATCGTAGGTTCTTTAGCTGCTGCTGCTAAAATTCGAAGCTCAGCCTGAGAATAATCAATTTGTAAAAGCAATTTCCCAGGTGAGGTAATAAACATTTTTTTGATATCGCTGGCAGTGGTGTCACGTGGAATATTCTGTAAGTTAGGATTACGTGAAGATAATCTACCCGTCACAGTACCATGAAGTAAAAAGCTTGCATGTATTTTATTTTTAGAATTTAATCTTTCCCACATACCTACTACGTAGGTTGAATTCAGCTTCGTTAACCCCCTTAGCTCGAGGAGATCTTTTATAAAACCCGAATCATCTTTATATTGTAGTTCATTCAACACATCCTCATCTGTAGATGGTGTTTCTGTTTCCTTTTTAGTATTTTTATCCTGTGTAAACTTAATTACATCAAACATCAACCCCTCTGGACTTTCAAATAAGAAATCAATCATTTGCTTAGAACTATTAAAATTAGTTGGAGCTACCATCTCCCATTCCTTTTTAGTTGTATAATCCCCAGCAATATATCTTGATACCTTCTCCTCTCTACTCTTTATCATTCTATCACTACCCTCTGTCTGCTTCAAAAGTAATATCTCTGCCTTGACATCATTAATCATTTGTTTTTTAACATCCTTCAATCTTGCCCTCTCATATTTAAAAATGATTGGGTTAGTCCTTATCCTAGCTTCACATTCATCAATCTTAATTTTATAAACTCCCACCAATTCATTAAGATAATCCCTATCCATATCTACCCCCCTCCATTCTACTTCAGCAAGTACACGTGAAGCCATCATCATCATATTCCTGAATAAAGTATAGAATCCATTATCGATTAACCTACGTTCAAAGAATACCCAAAGTCTAAAGGTTAGGTCAGCATCTAATGCACAATAAAGAGCAAGCTCATCCAAAGGTACATTAGACCAAAAAGCTATTAACTGTTCAGTTGTAGCTTTTTGTCCTGGCTGACCAGGTAAATCATATCCATCAAATTCGGGTATGAAACGAGTAACCATTTCTTTTAGTCCATGTGGTCGTTCCTCATCAAGTAAATACTTGGCTAGCATAGTATCAAACACTCTACCTTGCATGATTATTCCATACTTATACCACCAATTCATTTCATACTTAATGTTTTGACCTATCTTTACAATATCTAGATCCTCTATAACTTCTCGCCCAAAGTATTGCAAAACTTTAACCCACTCATCATCCTTAAGAAATGGAGATTCCTTATGTGCCAAAGGGATTATCCAAGCTCCCCCTGGTTGAAAAGATACACCTAAAATAGTAGGGTAAGACCTTAGATACATACTATTTGTCCCCCAAGTTTCGAAGTCAGTAGAAGCATACCCAGTCTGTTTACAATAAGCAACAAGCTGGTGTAACTCTGACCAGTTAGTAACGAGTTTATATTTGTATTTCAATCCCATACTTTTCTTTGATCTGTATTTTATTTAAGATTTTTGTATCCCCTATGTATACTGACTCTGCATCATCTAAGGTTACTATATAAGAATCTTTGAATCCTGTTTTAATAATAAATACCTGGATTGCTTCCTCATCGGCTAAATAACATTCAGCCTTCATTTTTTGTTTAACCCAATTTAACTTCATAATATTAAACTTTTATATCAGATATACATTGCTTTAGTTTAGGCCAATCTTTTTTGTAGGCATGAAGAGAACCTATATTATGAAACAAGTATCCTGCCTTCAAACGTAAGGCAATAGAAATATAAAGCATCAATTGGTATGCAAGATAAACATCGTTACCGAAATGTGTTACAACATCTGCACTGCGTTGGTTATATATTATATTAACCATTCCATCTCTTACCAAAAGTTGGTAATACATTGAGCAAGGGATTCTAAATGCCCCGCCCATACCAGCAGGATCTTTCATTGGATCCCAGATAGCAATGATTGCCTGTCTACTATCAGGATTCCTTTCAAGTTCATTAATTACTTCATTCAAAGAGAATCCTATTCTTCGGTTGTAGGAATAATCAAATTGACCTAGTTCATTTAAGAATTGTTCCCATAAATCCTTCCTAAGTTTCCAAGCCTTACCAGGGTTTACATATTGGGAATCAATCCGTTCAAAAAATTCTTGATCTGCCCATTCCTTAGCTCGTGGGTCAGCAAAGAATAAATATTTTTCCTTACGAAGAGTTGTCAAAGAATAAGAATAATTAGTTATCTCCTTAGTAACATAATCATCATTATCCTTTACTATTTTATTTTGCATAGAGTATGGGTGGACAATGTGCCCCATTTCATATACTTCTCGGAACACCTCTGACATAAGCTCGTATGCGTCACCATATACTCTCACCAGATCACCTCCTTTATTACAGCCATGATATCTAACTGGTTCATCACTTTATAAGTGTTTTCCCCATGACCTATTAAATTCATTTTAATTTCTACCCCAGAATACTGACTATAAATTACCCTCTGATTAGGATAATATAACATGGGGTCATTCTTATCCCCTTTACCAACAGCAACCACTGTAGCAATTTCAGGAGCAGATTCAGTTGCTGTTAGTGGAACCCAAATCCCACCTTTAGTCTGATGTTCCTCGGGTTTATCGGGTAAGACGACTACCCGTTGTTCTGCTGGATTAATAGATAATTGTTTCATAAGCATTTAATTTTAATAGTATATTTAATTCAAAGTAATAAGTCCTTAGCCTTAAGAGAAGAAGTATCTACTTTTTGTAATCTCTTTACCGCTCGAAGGTGAACTTTATATGAAATATTCATAGCTTCAGGTTGTATAAATTTATTATAAATATCATATATCCTTTGTTCCATTCCACTATGCTCTGGATTAATAAAAGTATGGAGATCCTTATGATTATGGTACATAACAAAGTTCTCAGCAGATAGATATACATTCCCAGAAAAAAGTTTCACACTTGCACTTACATCCTCTCCATATATATATTCTGTTATGCGTTGTACCAATAAGAAATCCATTAACAATCGCTTAGTTACTTCAGATGACCTGATATTTATTATGACCACTGGGTTATCATGTGAATGACGTCTCTGGAATACACATGATATTAAACACCCATGACCTGAACCATGAGTGTTAGAGAATTTGAATGCCAAGTTATAGTTCTGTGTTTTTTTCTTCTCCCTTTCAAGTACCTCACTCTTGACCAAATCCACCATGTTCATATCCACGTAGTTTGATTTAAGAATAGACCACTTCTGAGGTTTATATCCAAACATAAACCCGAAATCAAATTCCGGGTCCACCCATGCTTTATTTATTTCCATGAAATGATCATACGATATAATCTGAGCTCCACTACGTATCCCCCCATTTTTTTTTATCCGCTCCTCCTGTGTAGCTAGGAACTCATTAAGCCATTCCCAACATGCCATCGAAGTTGGGTGCCTACTTCTTATCATAGGGGTTTAATTAAATGATCTGATTTCTTAAAAGAAAATACTGATGGAGTTAAAGGTTTTCCGAACATCATTAAACTAACCCATAGATTAGCTCCAAATAATACCCTAATCTTATCCCAAAATGAAAGTTTCCAACATGATACCACTACACCATCTCCACCTTCTTCCTGGAAAGCAGGCAATGGTGTATATCGAGGTTGATTCTTTGCAAACACAGTATTCTGTTCTGGAAATTTTATTGGTTTCATAATATTGATATTTAAATTAAATTTTATACCTAATAATGGCTACGGATACGAAACTGATTTATTTTATTTTTCTTATAATAAATCACGTAAAGAGATTCCCTTGTGAACCCTGCAAAATATAAGAATTTAAATAGAGCTGCAGTTGCCTCACGTTGAGCATTCTCATACTGATTGGTATCTGTCATCATCTGGGTTTGCTTCCAAGGTTTATTCTTAAGAGTATTTCTAGCAATCTGGAGATGGTAAGTTATATCCCAAAGAAATTGTTTCATAAAATCCCTTCTTGCATTTCCCAGTTGACGGCCTCCTCTTAAAAATTCATCTTCAAGCATGTGGTCCTTGATTACCCACCAGCAAGGAATTTTCTTATGAACTGTATCTCGAAGGGTTAATACTTCTCCTAATGTAAACCAAGATTTCAATTGATCATGCCCCTTTATAAATCCTTCATCGAGATAATGACCTATCCACTTAGCAAGAGTCAAAGTATCATACCCAGAAAAAATCATAAGTTCTAACCAGAAATGAAGAGCATCTGATATCTCTTCATTAAAATTCTGAAGGTGTGGGATCATGTCCTCTGACCTTTGTCCTGTATGAAACATATCCAACATAAGAAGGTAAGATTCAAACCCCTCCCCTAGTTCTTCAATAATTCTACCAGTAAAATCCTTTACAAGATCCTGCCCCGCTTTGGTATTTACATCCACTGGAGCTTCGGGTAATTTTTCAATTTTTGTATAATGATCTACCAGTAATTGTTGTAAAGCAAACATGTCAGCAAAAGCTGAGATGCCTGGGTAATCTACTTTTTCCGTTATATCCCTGATATCCATGATTAATTAATTTTGGTCATAAATTTGTTTAACTCTATCTTTGGGTAAATTTAATTTCCTTGATATAATTAAAATAGTTTTTAATCGTTTGTACTGTTTAGATTTATATTCTTTTATAACTTCTTTAGCCTCAATCAATTTTTTAACCATCTCCTCATCCGCCTCCTCTATATCCTTAAACCTCTGTCGAGTTTCAATATCTATTCTTTCCTTATGTAACCCCTGAGATTTTACTATCACACAAAATTCAGCATCCCCACATTCCTTACACTCAGATGCCATGAGATCGTGATGCTTACCAAAACAAGGATCTTCTTCTCCACCCAATGCCAATACATCTATAGGTTTTAATAAATCTTGATCTTCTATTTGACCTCTTGGTGTCCTATCTCTTGTCATAATTATTATTATTTATAATAATAGTACTCTCGGGTCAAGCAGCTTTTTTCCATAGTTCTATGATCTTGAACCCCTGTTGTCGATAATACTGTAACCTATGTTTACTATGCCTAGCTAAGTAATAACCTATATCTGCGAAATCCTCATAATAAACTTTCTTTTTTGATTTATGTATTCTAATAGCTCGACCAATTAATTGAAGGGCATTAATCTGTGAGTCTCCCCCCGCAGCATTAATCATCACCCTTATCAAAGGCATATTCTGTCCTAGTTTAATAATGAGGCTTGAGACAAGTATATTGATATCTCCTCTTTTAAACTGATCGAGGATCTCTTTCCTGTCTCTGATTTTGTGGTGTATGAAAGCGATACGATACCTGTCTCCGAATCTAGCTTGAATGGATCGGTATAAAGCTTCAACATGTTCGTGATACCGTCCAACCACCAGTATAGGGTATCTATTCCTTCTGAGATAAAAATCAAGCCTTTGAAGAGTGGCACGGGTCCGCTCTCGTGATAGAGATACTCCCTGTCTGTATTCTTCATCATAATCCCCTTTAATTTTTATTTTAGTATTACCTTTGATTATTTTTACAACGATTGGAGTTGAGAACCCCATATCCATTAACTCTATGTTAGATATAGTATATGTCTGATCTCCAAAGAAAGCCCTGACATCCATGTTCTTAGTAGGATCCTTATGATTAAAAGCAGTGCCCGATAGCCCCACTCTGACTGCAGTGTTATATAATGCAGTGACCACCTTCTTATTAGTCTTACTGGTAATAAGATGACATTCATCAAAAATAACCATGGTATATTTGGCCAGCTTTCCAGAAAATTCATCTAACCTATTCCTGAGTGTAGGAGTCATACATACCATAATATTAGACCACTTAACCTTCTTACCCTGCATATATCCCCAATCATCTCCGAACATCTTGGGCATGTCATCAAGAAATTGTTGATATAGATCCGTATTATTAACAAGTATTAAACACTTAGCATCTGGAAATGATTTATATATCATAGCCGCAATCAGCGTTTTCCCTGCGTTGGTTGCAGCTCCAATTATACCCCTCTGAAATGCTAGGCCAGCTATCTCATTATATATTATACTCTCTACTGCTTCCTCCTGATAAGGGCGAGCTTTAAATTCGCCCACAGTAAGGGGTATTTCATTGAATTCTAGTGCATTACGTCTATCTATAATATCATATTCTTCTTCATATTTTTCTATTAGACTAGTAACCATAGGTAAAAGTCCGGTCCTAGCATATCCCGCATCAGATATGTATTTTATCTTACCATCCCACCCTGGATCCATGTAAGGTCTTAGGTACCATTGATTCGGGTGTCTGACTTTCATGTCTTCATACACCTTATTTAGTACCTTCATGTTCCCACTAAGTTTAAACTTATTATTATTTAATTCAATCCTTATCATTCTTTATTACATATTCATGTAATTTATATATTTGTACCCCCTCTTCATATAACCACTTTATTACCTCTTCTTGTGATCTCTTTGCTCCTCTAGCCAGACAATATATTAATATATTCCTACCCTCTGGATAATGAGCCGCAGTATTTAATATACTTGGTTCTAATTTATCAAGAGCTATCTTTATGGGGTGGACTTTCATTTCCTTTAATTTTAATCCCCTCCTTATAACAATATCTTGCTACCCTCTCGGTTGCCTTAGGTCCTACCAGTTGAACGGGGTGGGGTATCCCCCCAGTAAAATCCAAACCATCAAATTGAGCCTGCATATATATATTAACAGCTACATTCATATTCTTAGCCTGTTCTCTGGCCCTAACAAACCATACATACTTCTCGGGTAATTCTTCAAGAGTATCAAATATACCTGTAGCTTCAATTACCCTCTGGGCATAAATTTTATACATCTGTTCAGTCATTTCCCTATCCGTATCTTTTTCTATTTCTACCATGGCTTGATACGTCTCACAGATACCCTGATACATAGGAAGAAATTTATTTAGATTAAATTTTTGCATCTTAGATAACCCCACCTCTATGTATTTTAAAAATCCATATCTACGTGTGAGATTAAATTCATTTGTAAAATCTAAAGCGTGTGCGGTAATCTCCTTTAGGATTCCCCAATCTCGACTCCCAACTTTAGTTTGGGTTATCCCCCTATGTTTCATCCTCTTTCGAGTTGCATAAATTAATTGGGCAAGGAAATCCGCATCACGCCTAGATGATTTGATTAGTTTCTCAGCCTTCTTTTCCATTCTTTCATTGCTTATTGTAATAGTACGGGTATGAATCGAATAGGGTTTAGCTATATGGAATATTTTATCAGCTATGATTTCTACATTTTTTATAGTAGTCAGCTTCTCTAATACTTTTATTAAATCAGACTTGGTTATATGTATGCTCGCTTCACGTCTCATGGTGTAACTTTAATAAGTCATTGTAATTCAACCACTTGGCTTTTTTTACATATTTAAGAACTTTTTCTTTACCCAAATCATTTACATCTTTATCCTCTGGTAATTCTATTAACTTAATATTTGCATGGTAAGCCATCTCCATCCCGATTCTTATAGCATCCTCTATAGCATCTGGATCAAGTAACAATACTACCCAAGCAACCTCTGATTTAAGTATCATGGATATCTGATAATGAGAAACTTTCTTACCACCTGTGGCTACCCCTTGATCACCCATAGTCTCGGCATTGATAGCCCCCTCTGCAAGATATATTGTATCGTAAAGAGCAAGAGCATCTATATTATACATAATAAGAGATTTACCTAACCCAAAATCTTCTATCTCCGGGTTTAAATATTTAGGACCTGCTCCCACAAATCTTCTCCCATTAAAATAAATCAATTTACCCCCTATATAAAAAGGTATAATTAAATATCCAAAATATTTACCACGAGTTCCATATCCCCACCCCTTATAAGACATCTCCTCTGGATCGAATCCTCTACCTTTAACATAATCTCTTGCAGCCTTTGCCAACTTACTATCTCCTAATACTAAATTCTTATACCCATCTGGTAATACTGTATCTATTCTTTCAATTCTTTCAACTACTGGTTCAAGGTATTCTCTTCCTTCATAAGCCTTAAGATATACCTTTACCTCATTAAAATCTGATAATCCCTCCATGTCCATTATCAATCTAATTGGAGAAGGATGAAATCCACATACAAAACAATTAGTTCTATTTTGAGTAAGGTTAAGTCCAAACTTACCGTGTCTACCACAGTCAGGACATACCCCTTTCATCCACCCCCTACGGTAATCTCTTAAGCCAAGTTTATTAATGGCATAAGTATAAAGTTTAGATCTAATAGTTTTATTCAGCATCTTCTAAATCACCCCGTTTTTTATTCCCTCTTGAACTCCCATAAGTATTATCCTCTGACTCCTTCTGAGGACGACATGTTTTATAATATTCTTCCAACTCTAAAACCTTGAGGGGAATCATGCGTTGTCTTTCTAAATCAATTTTAAAAACAATATGCCCATGGGGTGGTCCATCTCTTTGGGCTACAATCTCTAACCTCTGGAACCCCTTCTCTTCCTCTCTTGGGTTACGATTCAAACCAAATATAGCTTGAACATGTCTGGTCATATCGATAGCCCCCGCAGTATCAGTAGGTTCATATATACTCTTTTCTCTAGCCTTCGCTGCATCTCTTGTAACATGGTGAGCAGTCCATACTAAATCTATATTCTTAGCCATTGCCAGATTACCCATATCTATATATGCCTCTGATATTCTTTCATGTAATGAATCTTTACCAGAAATTGCCCCCATCTTAGCAATATAATCTATGACTAAAATATCTACCTGGAATTGAAACTCTCTATAAAGATAATCCATATAATTCCCAATATCTGTAGCAGTAGTAACAAGAGCTGGCATTCGTTTAGATATTATCTCCCCACCTTGTCTCTTACTTTTCCTTATCTGCCTTTTAATCACTTCATCAACTGCCCCATCCTCATCAAGAACTTCTCTTTTAGTTAAGTTAGACATACACTGTTCAATTCTTAATAAAAACTCATCCTCCCCACCATCCAAGTCTATTACTAAAACATTTTTCTTATGGTATTGCATATAACGCAATGATATATTGACAAGAGCCCCAGTCTTAAACTTCTTAGCTTGGTCAAGGATAACCATTATACTATTCTTAGCATAGCCACCAGCATTAGTTAACCTATCCAACTTTGACCATGGCATAGGAATAATAGAACCTCTCTCCTTTCTCTTAACCTGTCTAAACCTAGCATCCTTAACAAGAAAAAGTCCCCTCTCTTCTAATTTCCGAAGACGAGGAGATATTGCCTTTTGTATTTTCTTGGCAAAGGTATCATAATTTTCGTAATCTAATAAATCTACATTCTCTATCTCATGTTTTACATCAACATACTGGGCAAACTTCTCTGTGTTAGCCAGGATCTCATCACCATCTTTAACTATACCCTTATATAAATCACTGGTTAAAGATAGTATTTCTTTTCGATCATCATCTGTTAGATTATTTACAAATTCCCTGTGATCGAATGTCTTATAAAGTTCCTCTATTAATATAGTCTTACCCGGTACTGTTTTTTTTCGCTTATAATAACCTTTTAAAGTATAGGCTATGACTGCGTGTTCTGTTAATGTAAAATAAGAGTCATCATATAATTCTACAGCCTTATATCCGTTCTTGTCCGAGACTGTATATCTTAATAAATCAAATTGGAAATCTGTTGTGAATTTAAATTTAATCCCCATGAAACTAATTTATGCAATATTTTATAATAGTATAGTAATACATCGGATAAGCTAAATCCGCTGTTAATAAGTTTTACATTAGGGTATTTGCATATTTAAAAATTATTATATATATTTGAATATCTACAATACTTATTCTTGAAAAATATGGAGATTCACAGGTTACTTCCGATGAAGGAAGGGTATAATCAACAACTCTTCAATAAACTTTACAAAGAAACAGAAGCCCTCCGGAACTTACTTACTTACCAAATTGATCACCGAAGATACGGTGTTACTTCAGACATAATAAAATCATGGTTTGATGATAAGTTTATCTTCGTGTTCAATAAATACTATGGGGATATTGAAGAGGGGCAATTAAAAGGTAGGATTATTAATGCTCTTAAAACATTCAAATTCCGAATGTTAAGAAAGGCTTACTCTAAATATAATATTTATAATAATGAAGTTAGATTAGAAGGAGAATATAACCTGATAAATATTATACCTATTAATAATGAGATATCCAACCATGAAGTATTTCTTGAATTAGCATTAACCTATCTTAAGAAAAATCTTTGTGATGATGCCTTTTTAGTATTAGAAATAGAATTAAACCCACCCCCATTTATCCTTAGTAAACTTGGGTCAAGTCAAACAAAAATACCCGCCAAATTAATTGCCGAGTATCTTGATTTAGAACCCATCAGAGATAGTTCCTTATATATAAATGATCTTAGGTCTGAAACTGAGTATTGGATAAAAGAAGCTAAAGAACATTTTATGGAGTGTAAGTCTGCCACCCCACTACAGTAATAAAGCAATCCTGTAAGTATGTTTTATTTCCTAATTGGTAATAAACATTCTGACTAGAATTACAAGGTATCGTTATCTGGCAAGATTTTGTTACAGCAGCTGCAGCATCATGGTTATTGTGAGCTCTACATTCCCCGTTATAACCTCCGGTTGCAGCCACCCTAAAACTACAAGTAACATTATAACCTGTAGGAGTAGTAGATTTAGTAGTAATCTGTACATGTATTAATAATACATCTGCATCAGCAGGAACTCCAGCTACCCCTAAATCTATTTGACCTGCATCTGGATCTGCATCTGTTAAAGTTAGATGCGTTCCAAAAGTACCTGTCATCATTACAAACCTACCCCCAGGGGGAACAGTATAAGTTCCATCTCCCCTTAAAAATTTCAGAGTAGAATTAGTAGTAGGAAGTTTAGGTAATAATCCATGATAAGTAGAAGTAGCATTCAGATCTATATTATCATCAGGAATAGCCCAGTCATCTAATTTAGTTCCTTGAAGAGTTGTTATAGCATTTGCTCTAACCTTTAAAGCAGCATCCAATGCAGATAAAGCTGCAGTAATAGAAGAATAAATAGTTAAATAATTCGCTGAATAATCTCTGTTTCCTATAATACCACCAGCTGGTATAGTTCCCTTGTCTATTCTTACACCATTAGCATCAAGCTTAAACAGATCTTTAACCATTTCAATATCCCCCACTACTGGAGTAGCAAGATACCATTCACAAAGGGGAAATACACCAGAAGATTCTTTTGGTTGGTATAAATACCCTAATGCAATTTGTTTTGTTGGGCTTGGTAAAGCAGGAGGAGTATCGTTATCAGTTCCAGATACCCATCCATAAGTAGCAGGATTAGCCCCAGGATTTACATCATCATAAATATGTTCCATATACAAGATATGATATATCCCATTAACAGGGGCAGTAGTAAGTGTAAGGCTATCCCGATATGTAGCAGCCGCAGCAACAAAATCCTCAGCTATAATAACACCTTGAGTTGTTACAGCAATACTCCTTTCTGCTTCAAGGGTTGGGGGATCAGCCCCATCACCATCATATTTATTCTGACCATTAGTTTGGCCTATCTGCACATAAATGATATCACCAGATTGAGCTTGGTATTCGGTAAGAGAATCAAACCCCTTATATCTACCTGGTTGTAGTATTCCTACCATAGAATCCCTCAAAGGATAGGAAAGGATATCTGATTGGTATGTTGTTGATTGTTTTTGGGACATAATTATATTAATTATCTAGTTTTTAAATTATATTAAATATGTAGTATCCTTATTAATTAAGCATTTAAGTTACTAGAAAGCATATATAAGTAACTTATAGCACTACCCATAGTATTATCCTACAAATATATTAACTTATGATTTTAAATTTATGGTGAATAAGTTAATGTTCCCAACTGAGCCCAGATTGGGGCTATGAAATTTTGTATTGCAGGTTTTAAATAATTATCTAACCAGGCTTGAATGGGGTTCTTTGTTCCCATACCTGGTTTATCTGTTATAATTAAATCAAACCCCGAATAAAATGTAAAGCCATAATCATATTCAGCCCCATCATCGTATTTTACTGGAGTAGGAACGGCATCATAAGTAGAAGCAGTTACCCCGCTCTCTGTAAGGGTATCAATTTCATACCCATATATTGCCAAATAATATTCAAGAGCTTTTACCGTTCCCTTAGTTTGTAAAATATGTTTAATATATCTTATTAATACTATATATTCATCCTCATCTCCGCTATAGGCTGTCCCTGTTCCCACATCTGGGGGATTTCCAAAGAGCTCTGATATGTGTGTTAATAATTCAGTAGGATTATCCCTAGTTAAATCAATTAAAGCCTCTGCATCTGTTATATCTAAAACTTCATCTATATAAGGACTAACCTCGTTATCAATCTCTGTACAGAATATTTCCAAATATCTTTCAAGTAAACCTTCATCATTCCCATCCTTATAAGAATCTTCTGTCTTAAAATATACAGGTAATTTACCAAACATAAAGTTCGGCTTAGTTAATGTTTTACCAAAGGTTATCATTACCTTTTTAAATATTTAATAGCTTTCTCTAAAATCTGAATATCATCATTTTTTATACTCCGACTTGTTCATTGACAGTAACATCTAATTCGGCCTCATCATATATAGGAATAGTAAAATCTTCAAATTCAATATCCTCATTATAAGGATATGTTTTAAAATCCCATTCATCTCCTGCTGTAAACCCAGTAGCATGCCAAATAGCCAATTTTAAAGTTCCGTCATCTGAAGTCCAATTAGTTGAACCCGGTTGGGAAACCCCTATTGTAATGTTACTACTTTCCCTAGCTTCTACCCCTGAAGGTCCAGTTCTCCAAACTCCAGCCGCTGCTGCCCCCGTTAAAACCCCTATTCTCCATGAAGCTATTTCAAAACTGTTTGACTGTACCACTACTAGCCAATTATTTTCTAAAGGATTTACCCCTGATGTAATACGAGGATAGGGTTTAGTAGTAAGTATATCAAGATTAAGATAATCCACCTTATCTAAATTATCCACCAAAGCTATAATATCTGACCTCCTTATTTTTCTATCCACACTTGAATTATTAAACCCAAACTCATTTTGTAATGCCTCTTTTATATCAACCTCAGTCTGAGTAGTGCTTCTTCTAAATTTTACTGTTACACTAAGGGTAATCCTAAGTAAAGTTTCCCCAGCTGCAAAAGCCTCAACCACTGTTGATATCATTTTCTTATCATCAAAATAATCTTCTACATCTATAAGTAACTGACCGGGTGCAGTGCCCCCCTCATCTGGGGCTACATAAAATATTACTTTCTTTAATTGAGAATCGAATTCAGTAGCTGCTTTCCCCACTCCTGGTACCAGTAAACATATATCTGTATGATCCTGTAATGTTACTGCTCTGTCTAGTGTACGAAGACTAAGAGGTGCATGTTTTCTTATTCCCTCTATACCTTCCTCATCTTGACCCCCCACTGCAGGCAATTCATTAGTAACATTGTAGTGATCAATAACTGGGGTATTAGCTGGAGGAGTAGGCCCACCCACAGGAGTATCCCATATAGTAAGTGTATTAGCCTCGACATTACCCCCAATACCACTACAGGTATAATATGTACCTAACACTGATTGACTAGTAAGGGGTATCTCCCCATTAACTCCATCTCCAAATACTACCCATGCTACTTTATTCTCATCTACGTTTACTATAAAGTGTTTATCTTGTGGTCCAGAAAATGCAAAAGTTTTTACAGAATCCCATGTTACTGAATTGATTTCAATTTGAAGAGTATCATGTTGGTAATTATCATCTATTTCAAATTGCTGATCAGCAGCAGCAGTGGTAGTACCTAAGTTATCACCAATAACTTCTATCCTTTGTCTTGCCCCGACTATTACAGAAGAAGTTCCCACAAAAAATGTAACCTTATTCTCAGTAATGAATTCTACCCCCGCAGAATCCTTTACAATCAAACCCGCGACTAAAGTTTCATTATCGTCTAAGGGTACAGGAACATCTGTAGCACTGACAGCAGTTATCTTAAGGTCTACTACCGCTCCAACCTTAGCCTTAATCCGATAATCTATTAATCTGGTTAATTTAACCAATGAACTATACCTGCGAGCAGTAGTGATAAAAGATTCACGAGCAACGTTATCTATATAATAATTCAATTGTTCAATCAGCCCAGCGAAAGAATTAATAATAATCACAAATACGTTGCTCTCACTAAGATCAGTGATTTCAGGGACCACACTTTGCATCCTAGTTATAATAGCAGCCTTAATAGATTTATAAGATCTATGTAAATACGTGACCCACTGGTTCTCTAATGGCATAATATTATAATTTAATTAATGTAGTAGGTAAACTTGAGGGTATCCTGGATATCTAATTCCCTAATCTCATAGACCAAATCGATCATCAATGACTCATTGTTAGGTCTGGTAAAATTAAATTCTAAAAGATTAATTCTTAACTCCCAAGTACTTATGGCATCAATAACAAATCGCCTTAAGATAGTTACAAGAACCTCATCATTCTGATCCTCTAGTGCTTCATGGATTCTAGATCCAAACTCACCAAGATAAGCCCTTGTAGTTAAAGGCCAAGCAAGAATAATTTTTATGGAGGATTTTATAAGGTCATCTCCCTCAGCTATCACATGATGACCAGATGATAGCTCGAGTGGAAATATCAATCCTTGGGTTCTTATTACGGACATTATGGTGTGGGTAAGTCTTTCTTATCTTTCTTATAAACTCCGTCTTCGAAGTTCTGTAGAAACTGATTCAATTCTTTATCTCGTAAACTCCAACGAGAATCCTTAACCACCCTTTCAAGGTTATCATAATCGGCATCTTCTAGTTCAATTGTGGTTATTGTTGCCTTATCCAAAGCATCCTGAATACGATTTCTCTCCCTGATATCCTTTGGGGTAAAACCTCCTTGAGGTACTACATCCAATGCTATCCCTATTAAATCTTTATAATCAAGTTCTTTGTTCTTATCACCTTGAAATTTAACTTTGTCCTCAGTAATCTTAGTTTTCTCAATTTTAATCTTTCTCATAGCTTTATTAGTTTAACAAATTATAGTATTGAATAGTACTGAATAGTACTAGTTCTTAGTCCCAGATCAATAATAATACATTATGCTACATTTTTAAGTTGTTGTTTTAAATCAGCAACTTCTTCTTCAAGACGAGCAATCCTTTCTTCATAAGTTTCTACCTTGATTAATCTTTCATCAAGTTGAACAATCCCTCTATGAAAATAAGGTAGTATCTCAAATTCTGCAAGGGCATACATCCCTGTTTCTTTAACCAATGGAAACATATCTGAGATATAATTAACTCCCTCTTGTGCAATCCACCCGTTCCTTATCTTACCTGGATCAGATTTCCACTCAAATTTTCTAGGATTAAATATTTTAAGAATAGAAAGAGCATCATCATTAAAAATAGTGATATTTGTTTTTAACCTTTCGTCATAATTTATTGATTTTCTAAATTTGTTATTCTGTTACTCCCATTATGCTGATTTTTATTTTCGTTTTTATTTAACTATTCACAACTGCTACTGCTACTGTTGGAGAATCATCATAGTATATGCCGAAATTCTGAACGTATGCAGGTGTTTCAGCTAATGTGCATTTTACCCATAATTCTAAAGTATCACCGGGATTCCAAGTTTGCGTGATATCCTGTGAAAATGTTACATACGTGGTGCTTATTGTAGACTGCTCAGTGCCTAATGCCACACCATTACGGTAAATTCTACCATAGACTATATAACTGTCTGAAGTTGCCCTCATATCAAATTTAATCCTATGTTGTCCGACTAATCCGTTTGTCAAAGTTATTGTCTTTAATTTTACATAACTTGTTGAATCAGTAGATGCTTCTGCATTATGCGAATTTCTTAGATTCGCACTTGCAACTTTCTTGACTACATGAGGCAGCTCTAATCCTGTGCCGACAAGAAATCCTGTTGATATATCTAATAAAGCACGAGGACTAGGAGTACCTATACCTACATAACCCGTTGTATCAATTACTAATTCTTCCCTAAACGTACCAAGCGTTGTAACAATATCATTACTATCCGTTCTGTGACCTAATCTAAGTTTAGAACTACTTCCTGCCACAAGTGCCCCTTCATAACCGGGATATTTTATTAACCCTATTCTCCTATTTACATCATACTGGTCATCTACCACTATTCCCCCATATTCTCCATGTCCTTTTATAATACCAACAACCTCTAAGTTATTATATGGATTATTAGTACCTATACCTAAATACCCTGTTACTTGGACACCTCCACTAATTGTTGCAAGTTTAATTCCTTCTGTACCATAATATAATGAAGTTGCCCCACCAAAAGCAACAGAAAATTGTGTCGCATCTAATTCATCTTGAATAGTAAATAGATCCCCGGTATTATTATATACAAAGGCTGCTACTGCTGCCCCTGACCATAAAGCCAGCACTGCATCTACAGTAGTTGCTGCCTTAACAGCCAAGGTAGATGCTCCAAAAGTAAGATTAGCATCTCCTTCTATTTCTTTAGAGGTAGATGTCCATACGGCTACCTGATTATTTGATTGTGTTCCTGCTGTTACATCACCACTACCCGCAGGTACTGACCAAGCTCCTGAACCATCAAGGTAATATGTTGCACCTACGCTATTTGATCCTGGAACTACTCCTTTTGTTGTAGCTGCCGTAGCAAACTGGTCAAGTAAAGTTGTTGCCTGAGTCCCAGTTAAAGACTCTACATTACCTGTAGAAGCTGTGACACGTCCTAAAATTCTGGCTGTAGCAATCTGAGCCATCATTCCGAGTGTAACCCTATTAGCTCCAATAGTTGTAGTTATAGCCGTTGTTCCTGTACCAGAAACATCTCCTGACAAAGTTATTGTTTGATTACCAGTTAACCAACTTAGATCATTGCTTATCTCTGATCCCAATAACTGCCTAATAGAATAAGTTGTAGCACTGTCAGCTGCCAATACATGACCCAATGTTTCACCGGAGATAGTGTGACTAAGTAAAGTATGAGAAAGAGGAGTCCTGGCATCTGACAACCGTGAATCTGCAGTGTCTATCAAGGTAGCATCTGAAATAGCTGAGTTAAGGGTTGCAAGGGTAGTTATCGATGTACCCCATGCTGACCCAGTAGATAGTGCTATCCCCGCACCTGGGTATACCATATCATTTACAGTTAAGTCATAGATAGTAGTACTTGTTCTAAACTTTAATTTATCTGAATCTGCCTCATCTACATATAAACGTCCATAACCAGATGTAGCTGCATCGGGAACTGTGGTTCCTCTTATTGAAAGGAATGAATTAAATGCAACCCAAGCAGTATTCTTTACCACCCCAAACACAATACTACCAGCTGCCATAGTAGTAGTGAAATTTATATTACTATCCGCATAAACCAAGAATTGATTTATTGTACTAGCACTTGCTCCAAACTCAATATTAGTAACCCCAGATTGTCCTGCTATATAAAAAGTATTACTACCCCATGTAACGTTACCCCCACTATCTGTCAATACTTTAGTACCTGTATCCCACACTGCAAGATCATATTGAGTATAAGCATTAGCCGTTACATCTCCTCCAGACATAGCAGCTAATTGAGTTAATGTGTGTGGACCAGTAGTTCCATCTTGAAATGTCATATTAATTATGGCCGTATATAATGTTCCATCTTCTATTTTAAGACTTTCAATAGTTACACCCGCATCAAGAATATATTCATCCAACTTATCAAAACGTATTGGATCCACTACATCTATTCCATAACTAGTAGTATATTCCTGTAATATATCCACAGCTAAAGTCCCTGTAATATCTGCATCACCTGTTACTGTAAGTAGTGAACCTGTAAATAATAGGTTAGCCTCGGCTTGTAAATCATACCCAGTATCATTACTAGTTATTACCTTATTATTACCTTGATTTTGTACTGTATATAAATTAGGTGGGTTTGTTATTCTTGCCCAATCTACTTGTTTTTTACCAGAGGCTTCTCCTTCGAAAAAAGCATTTATCTCAGTTTCTGTATAAACATCTGTTATACCATATCCAGCCAATGTAGTAGGAGTCCCTGTAAAATTAGCCCAAGAAAGATAATAAGAACCTATCTGATTATTTAATCTTTCTGAATCATCTACTACCCCATTAGTATTAGTATCATAGGTAGATTTATACATATCCCCTCCACTCCCTCCCCCTAATCCTAAAACCACACTATCTACATATAGTTTAACAGCCCTTGAAGTAGGTACCATATTATTCCCACCTAATAATAGAGAATTAGTCTCAGCATTAAGCATAAGGTTATAACTACTCATATATAAAAATGGTTGAGCCCCTATCCTTACCCCACCAGTAATTAAACTTGTAGCCAATGGTACCGATGCTACATATAATTTGAAAGTAATGGGATTATATTTAATAGTACTATCATCTATCTTAGCCCCAAGATACCCCGCCAGTGGGTCATTCACGTGAGTCTTAACTTGATATGAGGGTTCAAGGATTGCTGGTTCAAATAGGAATGATTCAACCATTGAATATATTGGATCAGCCAACCTAGTCATGGAATCTTCCATTTCATCTCTCATCTCACTAGGCATAGGTTGTCCAGCTATGACAGGATAACGAGAGTTATCTATCATGGCAGTATGAACTGCACCTATAAAGCTTGATCTACTCTGTGCCATTAATGTAAGATTTTTTCATTTTCAATATAAGCCTGATCTGTTTCTGTAACATTAATAGGAGCAGGGGGACTAGGTAATATTGGTCCGGCCATCCCAGAGATTGGGTCTATTACTTGGTGGACCCTGTAGTGGGCTAAGAAATTATTTACTTTATCTTCTATTTTATTTAACATCTCTGTTAATTCTATGACCTTTACTAATCCCTCATTCTCACCATGATTTATTATTATCTTTTCTACATCATCCCTATCATCAATTATAATGATTTGCCCTTTCGGAGTTTTAAATCCATATACTTGAGCGGAAATAAATTCCTGAGGCTTTTCACCCAAGGCATAATGACCATGGAGCCACATAGGAGAAGATACATTCCCAGATTCAAATTCTACCCATACCATATCACCCCTTAAAGGAAGCATCTGAATTCCATAATTTACCCCAGAAAAAGTATGCTTTGGCCAAGCCCATACGTTAAGAGTTTTCCCCCTTGCTATTACTGGAACTTGAACCTTCACCCTATTCATTTTATCGGGATCCTCATTGTCTACAACATAACCCCGATAAGAAGAATAGTACTTACCGACCGACTCTAATCCATAGTAAATAATTTTTTCTATAAAAGTCCTTAACATCATCGGTCTTCAACATTAGTCTCACGTGATTCTCTTATATGTCGTTTCTCTATCTCCTCTACTAATTCATCTAAAGGAACCCCCTCCCTTTCTAAAATGAAATCTGATAAAGGAATATAAATATCAATTTTACTTAATGGTACGCCAATACCAATACCCGCAGCTGTTTGAGTAGAAACATATATTTGCAAATTCCAACCATTAAATAAAGCCTCTTCTCTATGAAATCTATCTATAACCTCTTGACCTTCTCCACCCTCTATTATATTCCCATTTTCATCTACTATGGCTTGTCTTGCAGTCTGAGATATCCCCATAAGAGCAGCCTTAGGCATAATCTTAAAAGCTTCACAATTGGTTTTATAACCTTGCTTAGTAATTACATGTTCTGCTTTCTTAATATAATAATCCCCGGAATGAACTTCTTGAATATTTCCTAATCTAACTATAGTCTCGGTTATCAAAATAGGATCTCCCTCTATTATCATATTAGCTTCAATCTTATCCATCTCTGCTTCCCTTGCGATATTATCTATCATATCCCTTCTTTCATCTGAAGTTTGTCCAGCTAACATATAAACATGAAAAGGAATGGGAGTTTGAAATTCTGGGATAAAATTAGGATCATATACCATTCCCACTGGGGCAACATGGCCCTCAATTAAATTCTTAGATGGGTCATCAATAATAAATTGCCCAGTAGTATATTTTTGATCAGCTGGAAATAAGTTTCCTTTAACATAACCCCCCGCACGATAAGCCATTAAATCTAATCTCTGAACTCTATATATATGAGAAGCCCTATATGTTGCTAAAAAATTAGTTAATAATTGTCTCCTAGTATATTTTGATATAGATTTATCAGTAATAATCTTATTCAAATCTTGTAGATTTTCCAATTCCTTTATATATATATCCTCATAATATGCAATCTTTTCTTCTGGGCTCATATAAGGAGAAGAAACAGATCTTTGTTCAAAGGCTTCATATTTAGAAGCAATATCTAAATCTATTAGATATCCTGGTTCTTGGTTATAATTGTAAGTTTTTAATGGAACACTACCCAAATACCTATTATGTATTAAAATTGTATCTCCCCTACCTGAAATATACCATGGCCCATTAGGGGCATACTTAAATACATCTCTCAATACTTGATAGGGAGATCTATTGCCATCTGTGAAATTTCTTTCTTTATTTAAAAAATCACTTAGCTCATCACTAATACCTAAGTATATCTCGCCATTGGATGGTGGTGGATTAATCTGGGTTTTGGTAGCGTCATCAAAAATCTTTTCAATTACTTTTTTAATTAAACCAGCCCCATCTTCCCAAGGATCAAAATTTGGCCCCTCATATTTAAGACCCGTATGCCATTCAGTTTCTTTCTCTGGTAATTTTTCTTTTGATTGTTTATACACGATATTACCAAATTCTTTTATTACCACCTTATATGAATAACCCCTTTCACTACTACTCTTAATTGCAAGGTATTCTAATATTGTAACTTGGTCAGAACTATCCCCCTTAGAGGTTTTTAAATAAGTAACATAATCTGTACATTCTAAATCAACCCATATAATATCAGCCCCATATTTAGTCTTAATATCCCTTACCACTACAGTTGCTTTAGGACTAACAGGACCCCCAGCATATCCCCATTGTACTACTAAATTTGTACCGTAAGTTATATTTATCAAATCTAGTGGATTAACCTTATCTGCCTGTATCTTAATCTTACAAATATCATCATCCTCATCATCATAAAGATATCTCATATCAACTACAGACATCCCAGCTTCTCCAAAAGACGTAATCAACTCTTGGCCATTTACATCATAGATAATTATAATGGGAGTTTTTACCGAATCCTGAAGATTAGCCATATATACTAAAGATAACAGAAATATTAGGAATAATAAGTGTTTCATTTATAGTAAGATCAAAGATATCCTCAATGTTATTATTGGCATCAGCAATAAGATACCATAAATATTGGTTCCCAAAATATTTTTGAGCTATTTTTAACAGGTCATCGTCTTCTTGTATTACATGAAAAGTATCTCCGATTCCAAATATATAATTCATCGGAGTTCTATATAGAGCTTCATCTCCATTACTAAATGTAACAAAATAACCCCTATCATATAAACCCTCGATTCTCATACTAGTTTATTTTATATGGTTGAATAGATAATATCTTTTTAGCAGTCAAATTAGTACTAGATATACGTGCTAAAGTTACTTGTTGGTATGCCTGTACCGGAAGCATATATGTATTTTGCACTGACCCCTTAAATACTTGAGATCTATTGAATTGTACCAATCTATAAGGAGCCTTAATTACTACGAATTCATGATCCCCAAATAAATAATTATGCCTACCCCATTGTAAAATAATGGTAGGAGGAGATTTAAAATACCCATCACTTTTAGATAAGGATTCTATAATTCTACAATCTCTAATCACATCTTGTCTGTTCTCCTCAAAAGAATGCCAATCTATT